>Ga0187779_10000041_pt1 | contig 92179 bp, 73 predicted proteins | sample 1015_Q2_SP10_10__FD_132435 | JGI IMG/M metagenome (GOLD analysis project Ga0187779, IMG submission 132435) | Tropical peat soil microbial communities from peatlands in Department of Meta, Colombia - 1015_Q2_SP10_10_MG | ecosystem: Environmental > Terrestrial > Soil > Wetlands > Peat | place...
GGTGGCGAAGTTGTCGACTCCGCGCACTTGGTCGCCCTGGGCCAGAACCGCTCTGGCCAGGGCAGATCCAATAAAGCCGGCTACGCCCGTAATGAGGTAAGTCGCCATAAACTCCCTTTCCAGTAGTTGGGGAAAGGGGGGAGGGTACGCGGGATGGACAGCCGCGCCATCCCGGTCTTTCGCGAAAAAAGCTAGATCTTGATTGTTGGCTTCAGCGAGTCACGTTCGATGTGGCTCAGATCCAAGCCGGGAGCCAGGGAAGGTCTTGCCAATTCTGCCGTACCCTGCAGATGACTGTGCAGCTCAAGTAAGGTCCTGACGGCATTCAGGACCTCATCGCTACCTCTGCCCGTTTGCATCGCGGGTGAACTGGCCACTCCCAGGCAAAGGTCGTCGGCTACCTCCTCGATGATGCCGGCAGGAATTTTGTGCATTTGTCTCGCGTAGGCAGTGATCAAAGCGTTTTCGCATATGGTGTTGATCACCCTGGGAATCCCCCGAGCGTGCCGATGTATTTTGGCGATGGTGTCCTCGGGAAAGATGTCAGCTTGTTCGCCGGCCCCGGCGAGTTGCAGCCGGCGCCGCACATAGCCGATGGTTTCGTCGAGGTCCAGAGGCTTCAGGTGCGATCGCAACGCAACTCGTTGCTTCAACTGCCTGAGCTCAAACGAATCCAGCTTCCCGGCAAATTCCGGTTGGCCAGCCAGCAGGATCTGGAGCATCTTCTGTTGGGCGGTTTCCAGGTTGGTTAGCAGACGGACTTCCTCCAGGGCCTCGGTTGGAAGATGGTGAGCTTCGTCGACTATCACCAGTGTGGTCAGCTTCCGCTGATGGCGGGCAGACACGAAGTTGCAAAGTTCGTGAAGAATTTCGGCTTTGTTCTTGCCCGCGACAGGCAGCCCCAGATCGACAGCAATAAACTGCAGAAACTCCAAGGGCGACAGCCGGCTGTTGAACACGTACGCACAACTTACGTCACTGCCCTTTAGCAATTTCAGAAGACAACGGATCAGCAATGTCTTGCCAGTGCCTACCTCTCCGGTAAGTACAACGAACCCCTTCCGCCGGCGGACGCCATGGTACAAGGCAGCCAGCGCTTCCTTGTGCCGCCGGGTCAGAAACAGAAACGAAGGGTCAGGCGTGATCTCGAATGGATTGCGCCGCAGTTTGTAAAATTGCTTATACATAGGCCTCTCACTTTTTGGTGTTGGCTGCGCCGAAACGCAAACCCAACCTCTTTACGACGGGCGCCCTCATCCTCCGGCTTGGTGGTTGTCCGACGCCTGTACCTGGTGGATGTGGTAGATCCGCAGATCTTCGTTCTCAAAAAATATGTCGGTATTGGGGTGGTTTTGTCGGTAGCTCTCGCAAAGCCGTAGTGCGGCCGATTCCAAGCTGGCGCGTCCTCCCGGCGAGCGATAGCTGCGGTAGGTCCCATCGGTTAACACCGGGAAAGAGACGGTTTGCGGTTCGTGCGAAAAGATCTGGAACGGCCGTTTTTCCACATAGACAAACAAATCCTCCGGCGCGATCGGAAAACGAAAAGCAGGATTCTCGACTTCCCCTTGATATTTCTCGACAAACGACGCGAGATCTTCGTGCGATCCCCACCCCAGCGTTTCAGAGAGTTGCTCCACCGGGGCGGCGACCACCCAGGTCTGTCGTGGAAGCTGGTGAGCGATTCTCTCCGTGACCCGGGCCGCCACGTCATACTCTAGGCATTGGGCCGGCAGTGGATGGGGGCGGAACCAAAGCATTGCAGCCGCCGTACACGCAATCAACGTGGCAATTTCCCCGGTCTGCCCCCAGCGGCCGAGCAGTTTGACCTGGAGGAACCCCAGCAGACAGCCAACGCCAACCGCGGCGGCCACGGGCAGCGCGCTGAGCAGCTCGGTCGGGCCACTCGTGCTCGACAAGGTCTGGTAAGCAGCCAGGCCGTAACAAGCAAGCACAGAGACGATCAGTCCCAAGACAGGCTGGAGCAATACCACTCCCCCTCCTATCACGAGGATAAGTGCCAGAGATCGTGAGACCGCAGCGGCTAGGAGGAGGCAACAGGCGAAGTCCAGGAGAGAATCCGCTCCCCGCGAGTTCCCATACCAGTCCGCCACAAAAGTCAACGCCAGCAGGACGAAAAGCAGGCCGAGGCCAAATTCAGGAGTGGCTCGAATTTTTGCCGGAGATGTTTGTACAACGCTCCACAGCCGCTGCTGCAACGTAACTGGTACAAGCACCGAGTTGGTTGCGGCCGGGAAGGCAGCCGTTCCCAGGCAGTACATGGCGGCGACCGCCGCGACGCCGGAGCGGGTGCAGGTGCGAACCAGCAGGCCTGCCGCCAGGACCAACAGCACGCCAACGGCCGGCGACAGGAAACGTGTTACCTCGAGCGCATCTCTTCCGCTCAACATCGACGTGGTTGCGATGATGGCCGGAAACAGAAGGGGGTGAAGATCTCCATGAAGGCTCAGCGTCAACTCCCGTGCGTGCAACAGGGCATCGTATTGCGCGGGTTGATCCAGACGCAGCTCCTGAGTGGCATGTCCGATGGCCAGGATACAAGTCGTAATCAGCACGACCACAAGACAGGCGACCAGAAACTCCCGGCCTTCCACGAGCCGCAACCACTGATCTGCCAAATACCGTTGGTACCTGGGTGCCGGACCGGGTCGCGATCGGGACAGCCGGTCCAAGCCATGGGAGGGAGTCTCGATCTGTCGAACTATTTGTATCGCGCTTTTTTGCAGGCTCTTCCACCAATCCGGAATTGTCTTCGCGTGATTGAGGTACCAGGCGATGGCAAACAGCACCAGGAAAAACAGCATCGTGGTTACCGCATTGAGTGTCCCCAAGCGGCTCAAAACAAAGGTAGAAATAACCACTCCCAAGACCATCCGCACCCAGTTTCCGGCGATCCGCATGAGCCCATCGGAATCCCCGCTCCGGGAAAAAAGATGTGCCGGAAACCAGAAAAATGCCGCGAGGAAAATGAAGAATATCCAACCACCCTCAAGTGCATCCAGGGCATGCATGTCAGTTCACGAAACCGAGTAATAGTAGTCCGGACGACGCAGGACCTGCCGAACGGCCGCGCTACATTTCCACAACACCGCCGCCGAGCCGATCACCAGTCCGGCTGCGGCATACTGGACTCCCCATACGTGGCTGAGGCCGTATCCGGTCAGGACATTGACCACCAGGCCCAGTGAAACCGCCGCCAAAGTCAGCGACGTCGCGTTGACGCTGGCCAAAATGACCATCTCGAGCAGAGCCATACATAGCAGTAAGTAGCCGATACCGCCCAGCGCGGCGGTTTCGATGAGCCGGGGAGAGGCTGCGATGGCGCCGAGATGGGAGAAGGCGAACCAAGCCACTCCGGCAATCAGAATAAACACCGCGAAGATCGCCAGCAGCATGTGCCGGTGCCGCAGGCGCAGAGACCCGATCAGTTGCTCACCGGCGTTTTGAGGAAGATCGAACGCCAGGCGGTGCCAGTAGCGCAGAAAAGAGTCCCCCAGATATTCCACCAGCGCCGCCGTCACCAGAAAGGCCAGCAGCACCAGATCCATTCCCTTCTTGTAAGCCGGGTCGATGCCGAAGCTCAGCCCGGACACCCAGGGGATGGCGCTTCCCGCCGCCAGTCGGTCGGCGAACAGGAAGCTGAAATACACCGTCCCATAAAGAAAGAATGGCACCAACGACATGGCTAGCACGCCGACGCGAGGTCGAACGCTGTTGCTCGTGCTCGGCCATGCCCGCTCGGCCCGATGAAAGCCCACGAGCGTGCACCCAACTGCGCTCAAAACCGCCAGCATCGGCCACACCATCAGCAGGCTGGGTGCTCCCACATGAGTCAGAACTTTGAGCAGAATGCTCAGCAGGCCGCCGATCAGAAAAACCAAGGGGATACACCAGCCTCGCCCCTGTGCCGACAGCACAGCGCAGAACATCCACAGAAGACTCAAGGCTACGTAGTTGATCGCAGCCATCATCAGGTACCCGCCGCCGAAGACGTGAAAGTAGAAGCCCAATGTCATGCCCACTAGCGCCAGCACGAGAACGCAAGTCAACCCCAGATTCAGGAGCCGTAAGCAGGTCTGCCGCGCCAACACGGGCTCTTTCAGTCCGTAATAGAAGGTGCCGCTGCGAGTGATCGTCTGGATGAATCCGCCCGTCAGCATGAGACTGGCAATCAGAGAGAGACTGAGCGCGCCTCCGAGTTCGGGCGAAACCTTGAGGGCGTCCGGCCGCAAGTACTCGAGCGTTAGCAGCGCCATCCAAGGGACGGCATAGGCCAAACTCAAACAGAACTTGGGCAGCGCGCACCGCAGTTCAGCTGCGAGCGCGATGCGTCCGGGATGGGACGGCAGCACCGGTCGGGGATCCGGCTGAAAACAGCTCAGCAGGGAATCCGCGTAGGCAAAAATGTCGCGGAACCCCAACGCCTCAGCGGACTGGTCGCAGTACCCGAACGACTCGATCAGGGCCGCAATCTCGCGAGAATTCACAAGCTGTGCGCTGCCGTCGTAGCCGCTGATCAGCAGGTCTTCGATCTGTTTGTTATTCATTAGCTTCGCCGCAGCTGAGGCGGACTCCGTCGTGAGCCTCGGCTTTCGCCGATCCCGTCAGAGGGAGCCGCCGGACAGAGTGATCGTTCGTATCCACAACCACGATAAAATCTTTTGCCTGTCTCCAGAATCGTGCATTATCCGATGCGACCGGTGACGAGGCCTGAAGCGCCGGGAGAATTCTGTCTTCGGGAGCACAGCTGCGCTCTGGCAGAAGGTTGTCACTAGCCGCGAAGTCGGGTTCGCCCCAGCCAAAACCGTCAAGGTCATACAGGCCGGCGCTCCACAAGGCGTAGGCGAACTTCGCAGAGGCGAAAGGTTGTCCTTTACGGGTCGTCGTGACCGCGAAGATCTTCGACCGGTAGCGCCGACGATAGGCCAGCGCTTTGGTCAGGCGCTTCTGCCATGCCGCCACGCCTTCATAGTCCCCGTTCTTCACCTGGAAGGACTCAAGCAGGAACAGATCGCGGTGGTCCAAAAGCGGGGGCAGATGCTGGGGATTCTTGTCCGGACCGTGCGCGTAGGGAGGTTCATTTTCGAGGCCGAACAAGTCGTCCACAAAATATGCGTTCATGAACGCACTGAGACCAAGTTCATGGATGAGCCCGACCGCCAGGTTCTGGCGCTGGCGCGTAATCGCTGCGTAGTCGTATCCCGCTTCATCCAGAAAGATACCGGTCACCCCCATCCCTTTCCACAGGCGGATGCGATCTTCCAGCTCCCCCGAGGTGAGAGGTACGGGTTCGCCCTTAGCCGACGGGATCTCGCCCAGGCAGACGTAGCCATAAAAGCGTGTCCCGGGATTGCGCCGCCGGGCTGCAGTCATAATCCGGAGGGCTTTTTGATGTTCCTCGGGATCTCCTTCAGGTCGCCGCCCAGGCTGTCTGTCGGAGAACTCGATGCCGTCGCCCCATACGACGACATCATAAGCACTGAAGATACGCGCCGCCTTCTCCACGTCTCCGCTTGACCCATTAACCAGGCTGGGGTAACCGTAGTAGATAGCCATACGGGCTAGGTCGCGTTGTCCCGTGCCGGAGCTCTGGCTGCCAGGCAAGCTCGGCGATGCTAAGGCCATGATGACTAACACCAGCGTCTGTAACCGCACGTTCAGTCTCCGGTCTCGAACCGCACCGGCACCGCCGCCTCGGGGAGTGGGCGAGCAAGCAGCTGGTGATACGTCTGCTCGTACGAACTCAGGAACTGCTCTTCGGTAAAATGCTCGAGGGCACGTGCCTGGGCCATGCGCCCCAGCCGCTCCCGCTCCGCCGGATTCGCGAGAAGGAAGGAGATGGCATCGGCCAGGGCGTAGGGAGTCTTAGAGGGAACCAGCAGACCGCAGCTGCCGAGGGCTTCCGCGACCCCGCCCACGTCCGTGGCTACGATCGCCGCGCCACACATCATCGCCTCCAGCACAACGTAGGGAAACCCTTCGGAGATGCTGGAAAAGGCCATGACATCCGCGCTGCTGTACACTTTCCACGGCTCCTTGGTGGGGCCCGCGAAGGTGATGCTGCTTTCCAATTGCAGCTGAGAGACCTTCTGCTGGCAAGCGTCAAAGTATCCGGAGTCGCTGGCTGCCCCGTAAAGGCGGACCTCCAGATCCGGGAACCGGGGCCGGAGCATGGCGGCGGCATCGATCAGGTCCAGTTGCCCCTTGAGGGGATAGATCAGGCCCACATTAGAGACCAGCGGCCGGCTATGCGGTTCGGCTGGACAACGCTGAAATTTTCCTGCATCTACCCCGTTGAAAATGACTTTGATCCGGTCCTCTGGCACGCCCAGGTGCTTTTCCCAGCGCGCGTTGTAGGAACACACCGGCGACACCTGGTCGGCGGCATAGTAGTTCAACTCAACCACACTTTCTACGAGGCGATACAGGAACCAGCGAACAAAGAAGGATTTCACCTGGCGCCGCAGGTTTAGGTACTGTTCACGCAAATAGACGCCGTGCTCGGTCAGCAGGTAGGGGGTGCCGTAGGCGAGCTTCGCCAGCACGCAAGGAAGCCCGCAGAACGAAGCTGCCGAAGAATGCGTCACGTCGACTCTTTGCAGAGGGAAGTGCAGCACCATCAGCAGGTGATAGAGCAACCGGAATGCCTGTTTGACTTCCGCCAACGTCGGTTGCTCCGTAGCCGGAGGGCGATCTCGCCAGGTGGCGCGGACAGCGTTCAGGAATACATTCCACGCTTCCAGGGAGTTCATGCTTTTCTGGTAGTCGTAACGCTGGAAATAGGTCTGCAGTGCGAGCAAAACTCGACCCAGTTCTTGGGCGTCGCACTTTGAACCGAGGATCTGCGCCAGCAGTTTCTCGAAGACCGGCGTGAAGTGGGACTGGACAGTTGCCGAGGTTGTGTCCCAGAAGTTGCGCAGCACCTGGGAAGTCGGTTGATGATACGAATATTCAGCTGGCTGCAGCAAGCCCCATTGCGGTAACTTGAGGACTTCCTGCACGTTAGGGGCAAGGGTGTGCTTGGCCTGGGGATAGGGACTGGTAGTAACCGCCACGATGCGGAAGTCGACTTGGGGCAGGCCATGTGTGAGCCGGTGACACCACGTGCTCACGCCGCCGCCGTAGAAGGGGTATGTCCCTTCCGTCGTCAGGAGAACGGAAATGGGGTCGCGCGAGCTCAAGGCTTCACAAACCTGACCTCGGCTGGCTGTCCGGCCAGCAGCAAGAGGGTAGGATTCTGGAACTGGACTTCGACCGTGTGCATCATGTTCTCCGAGGGGAGCGGGTTGATCACGTGGATCTGACCCTTTACCTTACGCGAGGAAGGAAGTTCCACCCTCGCCGTTTGCCCGACCTTCAAGTCGGACAGCATCGTCCCCGAGACCGGGACATCCACAATCATCTGATCCAGTTCGGCCAGCTTTACCAGAACCGTGCCTCCCGGAATCCGATCCCCCAGCTTGGCCGAAATTTCTGAGACCACTCCTCCTTGGGTGGCTCGCACCACTGTTCCCTCAGCCTCCTGCTTGGCGCGCTGATACTTCAGTTGGGCCTGGCGAAACTGGTCCTGCAGTTCCTGGCGCGTAACCCGGGCCTGCAGGTTGGCCTGCTCCCGTTGATCACGCTCCAGTTGGGCTGACGCATTGGCCAGCCGCGTGGCGTTGTCCAGATCATCCTGGGCCATCTTGAGGTCGGTCGCACGAGAGTCCAGTTCCTGCTGCGCAATCACCCCCGCATCGAAGAGCTGCTTGGTGCGATTGTAGTTGGTTAGGGCAAGGTCATAGGCGGCCTGGGCCCTTTCTGGAGAATCGCGCCATTGCCGACTGGGAACCTGCTGCTCCTGGCGCTGCGCGATGGCTACGCGGGCATCCGCTTCGGCCAGCTGCAGGCGGAATTTCGCCAGGTTGGCCTCCGCAGCTCGCAGTTCGACATCTGCCTGTTCCAGATTCAGCTGCGCATTCCGGTCATCCAGACGCAGCAGGGGCTGCCCCGGTTTTGCTGTGTCACCCACCTTGACGAAGATGTCCGACACGGTTCCGGTCAGGTCGGAAGTGATCCGGATCTCTACCGCCGGGTGAATCGTGCCCTCAAAGGCCACGCCATAGATGCCGACCTCCTTGGAAAAGCTTTCGCCGGGACGGAACGTGTATTCCGTTCCCAGCAGGACCAGGCCGAGGATAAAGAACGCCAGCAGCAGGTAGGCGCGGACTCTCTTGTGGGAGATCCTGCCGGGAAGCTGAGCAGGGTAATCCTTCACCCGGCCTGCCAGGGGAATTCCCGGATGCGGCTGCCAGACTCCCTCATCCTCGGGGTCAGCTTCCAGTTCCCTCATCAACGACAAGGACTCCAGCCGCTCTACCGCCTCGTCATTCGCCACAGTTAACGCATCATATAGCTGGCTCACGATTGTGTCCTCGATCTGTTCTCTGTTTTCCCTATTGTTGCGGGTAGCTCACGGAATAGGTTACGGTCGGGGTGCCCGGGGGGATGGTGATGTGTGAGATGTTCTGTCCTCCATAGGATTCGTAGGAATAGGAACAGGCAGCGCATGATGCTGGTGCGCCTTGGTTCGATAATCCGGTAACCGGGATGACGGCCGGCGGATTGGTGGTAGAAGCGGGCACGGTGAGAGTAAGCTGCGCATTTGCAGTGTTGGCATTCACGATGCTCCCAGTGACCCCCGACACGTTGAACGAATTGCGGTTCTTCATCAGGACACCGATCGCATCGAGAGTTGGAGTCAGCACCGGCAGATTGTAAAGCTGCTTGTACTTGTAGAACGTGAAATCATAGGTGTCCGAAAGCAGCGAGGACGTGTGGACAGTGCCAGAAACCACCCCGGGGATCGGGACCGGGGGAAACGGAGTCCCGGGGTTAGGGGGGGAGATGTTGGAGTCGGGCGGACCAGCGGCCAAGAGCGCTGCGGAGTTATCCGAGAAATGCAGGTCCGGCTGATGGAACATCTCGGGATCCATGTCACCCATCAGCATGTTGGTGACAAAGATATTGCTGGTGTAGTCGAGGATCTGCGATGCGTTGTATCCGGAGTATGGGATTACCTTTTCCACCACCGCAGTGTTGGGTGGCGTGTAGTAGGTGTAGATGCAGACAAATTCCGCCTGATTGTCCGCCCAGTTGGCCACGTTGTAGAAGATGTCATTCGGATGCCGCGGTACCTCGTAGATTCCGGGCGCATAGCTGTTGACGATACCGACGTTCGGTGAGGGGTTGGGTCCGTTGTTGGGCTGATTCGTCACCGAAGTGTCGCTTACCGCGTAGCTTATGCCATAGTCATACAGGTAGATGGGAACGTTGGGATCGTTCAGCCCGGTCACACCCGGAGTGACGATGTTGCCGGGGTTGAAGTCCGTGAATGTGAGCGGCTTGAGGCCGGTGTCACTCTGGTCCGAATCCATGTCTGCGGGGGTGCAAGGAAGGACGGCTACTGAGCCGCAGGGACTGGAGGCAACCCAAAGGTTGGTCAGGATCTCAAGCTCAATGTCGTCCGTTGGATTGTTCCCGTTGTTAACGTCGCCGCAGCCGGTACCCGTCGGGGTCGTCTGGCATAAACCATTTAGGGTAGTCGGATGATTGTAGGTGTGGCTGATCCAGTGGAAAGCTCCCTGATAGGTTCCCAGATTCGCTACCAGGTCGTCAGTGACGCTCGCCGTTGCATTCGTCTGATTTGCCTTAGGGATGGTTGCAGTCGAGAGGATATTCACCGTGAATGATGTCACAGCAGGGGCGCCTGGCGTTTGCCCAGCAAGGGAGGTCACCCCGTTCGGTGGGATCGTATAGGTTCCGTCGAGCCCGTTATTGGTGCCGGTTACCACAACTTGCTGCCCGGGCAAAGCGGAGAAGCCGCTCTGGGTGGTAAAGGTTGCCACTCCGCCGGTTGCCTGAGCGGAAGTGATGGGAGCCGTCAGACCGGTCCAATCGCCATTGCCTGCCGTGCCCACGCCGTTGAAGGCCATGGTCAGTTCGAACCCCTTGAATAGGCCTGAGGGATCGTCTTGTATTCCAGTCTGCCACGTCGCTAACTTCCCCATGTCGTCCGAGTCGACCCGAAAAACCGGCAAGTTAGCGGCATCCACAGCGGTGCGGTCTGTGGGTACCACTATGGGTCCCCCCGTACTGCTACACGGGGTGCTCGGTACCCACTCCGAATCATTGATGAAGAAGTCGTCCACCTCCTGAGTGGCATAAACGTGGTAATCGCCCAGGAAGACGCCTTTCGTGACCCAGTTGAGGAGACCGTAGGCAAGAACCAGGTCGTGCATAAGGAACTGATTACTGTCGAATGTTTGAGTGAGGAACTGCTGACCTCCCAGCTCGTAGGTTGCCGAAAGGATGTTGCCTTGAGCATCCTGTAACAGCGGTGTGAGTGTGCCAGGGACTCCTGCGGTTGCACTTGCCAGGTCGATGGTCGCGTTCGTGATGGTCACCGGTGTGTTTGTGTTTGCATAGAAAAAGACCGACGCAGCGGCGGGCTGCTGGAAGTTGGCCGTGTAGGTCTGGTAACCGCCCGGATTCGTCGTCGCGTTGTACGGTAGCAGCTGCGTTCCGGAGCTCAGTCCAAATTGCGGACGGGGAACCGCGTTCCAGTTTAGCTGACGTACGTTGAAGGTGACTTCGTAATCAATCAGTGCGCTCACCCATGCTGGTGGAGAAGGAACAAATGGAGGGGTTACACTTGCATAATCGTCCCCATAGGCGAAGATCACCCCTTGGTAGTAACCATGGCAGGAACCATCGGAAAGCGTGGGCGCAGTCCCGGTGGTCACATCCCACATGTCGTACGGCGTACCAACATAGTTGAGAATCTGCTGAATGGCTGGAACGTCCACATAGTTAGCCGTGGAGTTGTAGACTAGGAGCAACTTCATATCAATCGTGGGCCCGGTGCAAACGAGAGGCACCGGCGTTAGACCCAGGTTGATGCCAATGAAGACCGTATTGGCGTTCGTATTGCCGCTGCATGCAGTTCCTGGCGGAGTTGTTGCGAATGCGCACACACCGACCGCAGTAATAGTTGTCGACGGGCTGGTTGGGAGAACCACAGTTGCTAAACCGGTGTTACTCACCGACACCAACGAGCTGTTGGCGGATTGCCATGCGGCCGAGTTGGTCAGGTTCTGGGTGCTGCCGTCGCTATATGTCTCAACAGCAGAGAGTTGCTGAGTTGCACGCGGCGCCAACAGGGTACTGCCAGTGCCTGTCGCGGTCGAACTGGTACTGCAATTTGCGGATAGGTAAGCTCCGAGGCACACCGCGAATGTTTCAGGGATTGGAGGCTGTACCGTCAGTACTGCCGGGCCCACGCTACCGTAGGTTGCGGTGATGGTGGTTGAGAGACTGCCCGTGGTTAGAGTCCCCGGCTGAACTGTAACTGTGGCCAATCCCGCAGAATTAATGGTTGCCACACTAGTGGCCGTGGATGCCCACGTCGCCGCGGAGGTTACGTTGACGGTGGTGTTATCGGTGTAAGTGGCCGTAGCGGTGAATTGGACCGCATTGTTGGTCGGGCCGTAAGGTAGCAATGCATTCGCTAGCCCCAGAGGGAAGGTCGGGGTGGGAGGGGTAAGTGCCACCGACTGGACCCCGGCCACCGTCAACGTAAACGGTGCAGAAGTAGGCACGCCGGCAACTGTGGCCGTAATATTTGTCGTATTTGTGGGTAGTGGAAAAGCCGTGGCTGAAAAGAGTACACCCGTAGCCAGGCCAGTTGCGCTGTTAATGGTAGCCACGCTCGGATTGCTTGAGGCGAACGTGGCAGCCACCACGCCGGTAGTACCGTCACTGTATTTCGCAGTAGCAGTGAACTGATCGGTGCCGAATGGATAAATCGAGGCTAAGGGCGCCGAGACCGTCACCGAGACTATGACCTTTGGATTGACGGTAACAGAAGCTGTCCCTAACACCGCTGGTTGCCCAGCCGTAGTGGGTTGGACTGTCGCCGTTATGGTAGCCGTAGTGGGGCAGGCAACTGGGGCTGCGCAAGAAGCAGTAACCATTCCAGCAGTGGCTCCCACTAAGACGGCTGGGCTATTTGAAGACCAAACCGCCACAGAGGTTACGTTTCCCGTTGCTCCACTGCCGTAAGTGCCCGTCGCCGTAAGCTGCTCGCTTTGGCCGGCTGCCAAAGAGGAAGGGGACGGGGTGATCGCAATGGAGCGAAGATTGTTGACTTGTGCACTGCCCGTCAGCCCAGCAGTCACTAGTGTATTAGCGTCACCGTAGGTAATGGAGAGAGTTCCTGGCGTGGTGCCGGTCGCGGTTGGGGTGAAGACAATGGTCACTGTGCAAGAGGCGCCAGTTTGTCCTGCCGGCGCCAGGGGGCTGGTGCAAGTGTTTGCCGTAATGGCGTAGGCCGCCGGACTGATCGTTATGCTGTCGATAGTAAGCGTGGTGGTGGTTCGGTTGGTTAACGTGACCGTGTGCGGCGCGCTGGATGTACCAATGTTGCGCAGCGCGGGGAAGTTCACGGATGCAGGCTGGACCTGCAGTGGGGCTATCCCGGTTCCCTGCACGTTGACTGACAGCGGGCTACCGACGCCGCTGTAACTGATGCTGACAGCCCCGGTCTGTTGAGTCGTCGCGGTCGGGGTAAAGGTAACACTGATCGTGCAGGAGCTGTTTGCGGCCACAGATGCACAACCGCTTGCCACAAATTCGGAATTATTCGTAGAGATAGTAAGATTCGCGCTTGCCGTCTGATGATTTGTTACCGTGAAGTTTCTTGCCGCACTGGTTGTACCTAACGCGACGTTCCCGAAAGACCGGGAGGCCGGCGTGATCGTGACGGGATTCGTTCCCGTGCCTGTCAGGGTGATGGTTTGGGAGCCAGCGTCGACGCTGTCGCTGACCGTGATGGTCCCGGTGAATGTCCCGGTGGCCGTTGGTGTAAAGGTAATGGAGATCGAGCATCTCGCGCCGGCCGCGAGCTGAAAGGTTCCGGTGCAACTCCCACTGTCCGTGAAAGCGCCCGTCGCCGGTCCTACTGTCACCGTTACGGTGCTCGCGCCCGTATTTCTCACATTCACCGTCCTAGCGGCACTGGTGCCTCCTACCGCGACTGAACCAAAGGAGCGCGATGTGGTGTTGAGGGTCACGATCTGGGCTTGCGCGGCAGCTGCCAGTAGCCAAAAGAACATCATGACAGCGATGCGAGTCGAAATCGACGAAGGACGAAACCGCGGTTTCATAAGGACCTCACTTCTCAACGAGGACGTTCTGCGAAATCAGCCGGTGCGCGGCTAACAACGCATACTTGGTCTGGGGTGGCTAACTACAGCTGGCTTCAGGGGGAAGGAACAGACGGCAGAGGTATATGTGGACTCGCACGACTGGGTTTTGGTGGGTAACGCTTCTACCTGATATCCCGCAACGGAAACACCCAACGATCTTCCAAGCACATCGACCGAGACCACCAGGGTGTCGCCGCGCTCGCATGCCAGGAGGATTCCCTCGACACCGTCGAGCGCCCCACCGCGAACTCGCACGCGCTGTCCGACGGTAAGGAAGGGGCGAGGGGAACAGGAAATCTTCTGTGTAACCAAGGCCCGGACTGCATCGATCTGAGAGTCAGGGATCGGCGTGCCACGCCCCCGCTCTCCTACCAGGCCGACAATTCCATCCACACCCAGCACCTGCCGTCGAGCTGAGTGACCATTATCCAGTTGCACAAAGACGTAAGACGCAAACAGGGGAAGCTCAATCACTTTTTGGCGGTCACTCCAACGATGGACCTCGGTGGTCACAGGCAGAAAAGTGGATAGGCCTAGGGCACGCAAGCGCCGTTCCACCAACTTCTCACGATGGACTCTAGTGTGAAGGGCATACCAGCTACTGCCTTCAGTTTCCACGCGATTGGGCATTGCCGACTGTTGAACCCCACGATCCCCGTTCATAGCTTCGCCCTATCTGTCCCAATTGCTGGTTTGGGATAGTGGAAAGTTCCTAAGTTCATGATTTTGCTGGCCAGGGGGGAGGGAACAACTCTGACGGAGTCTGGCATCAGAGTAGAAGCGAGCGAGTCGGGGTGCAAGGAGTGAAGTGCTTCAGAGAACCCGAGACCTTCAGGAGCGATGACGAATTTCTCCCTGTCAGGTATTCGAGTACCAGAGACGCTTGTCTCTGATTTCCCGAAATGCACTCAGGTGGCGGGCCTCGACTCGGTCTACTTGTGGGAGTCCAACCACCGATCAACTATTGATTCTAAAGCTGCACCCGGCTTCTCACGTGACTACGGCAAGCGGTCGAGAACCATGCTGAGTCGGATTCATGTGGGAGAGAGGCTAAGCCAGATGTCGGCGCTCGAACGGCACTCGAACGACACAAGAGGGCAGACAGCCGATAGGGTGAACCCTATTCCTTGCGTCGCGAGGGCAGCAGGACTGTTGAAAAGTTGGGAACAAAATCATGGAAGACCAGGGTGCTTGATTTGTTACCAGTCTCCCGGGTGCTGCGGCATTGGATCAACGAGGCTCATCTGGACTGCTCTCGCCCGAAAACAGGGAGGCCGTGCCCGCGGTTGTAAGCGAATGTTATTGTAAGTCGGTGGATTTGCCCTCATACACCGAGAAATCGGCACGAAAGTGGTAGTCGCAAATCACCATATGGCTATTGCGATAATTCAGGCGAGCGAGTAACGTTACTTGGTTTACACAGGAACTCCCCCAGTTCCTGCATCCCGGCAAGACACGCTTTGTCTGATTTGCGCCCGGGTGATCTGAATCCACGAGAGGATGGTGTGATGATGATGGCAGTTCAATTCAACGTCAGCCTGTCCGATATGAAGCGCGCCTGCCGGCGTCTGCGTGCGGGAGTTGTGGACGACGCCGGCGAGTGCTTCGTTGCGTTGAGAGTGGGCAAAGATGCCGTGGAGATCGCTACTCCCGGCGCGCTACTCGACGTATCCGCCGATGTTGTGCAGGGCGGTGCTGCAACCATTCCGCATGCAGTACTGTTGGGCGTAGCTCACACCCTGCCTTATTTCCGTAAGAAGCGCATTGAGGTCTGGTTGGCTGCCGGACAGTTGAGAATCGAGGGTACTGTGTTTCATAACCCGGGGATCGCGTTAGAACGAAGCCAGGCGACCCCGCTTTTGGATTGATACATGGTTATGCGCGTCTGGCCAAGGCACGTTAACTGCCGGTTAGTTTCAATCCATTAGTTATAAGATGATCATCTACAGGGCCAAGGTCGGCAAGGTTCGTGGCTGTGATTGTGATCTTTCTTAATTCCTCCCCTGCCATCAGGCATTTAACAAACCTTCATCACGATAAGCCCCTGGCGATTTTTGCCATACGGGAGGAATCATGGATGGGCGGACGGACACAGTCCGCATTCTTATCGCAGGATACACTCGGGTCTCCGCCGAGCTCTTGGCGAACGTCCTGAAGCGCGACCGTTACATTCAGGTCGCGGCTGTCGTTCCGAGCTCTCAGGAAGTGCTGGATGTGGTAGCGCGGTGCCCCGTCGATGTTGCTGTCATCAGCACAAACTTGGACGAGGAGCCGGAGGGCGGACTGGATGCGCTTCGCCAGTTGCGCGCCAAGCATAGTGATGTCCGGGTGATTCTGTTGCTTGACTCGGCCAGGCCGGAACGAGTTGTGAAAGCCTTTCAGACGGGCGTCAAGGGAATCTTTTCCAGGAACTCACCCCTCACATTGCTGTCCAAGTGTGTGCGATGTGTGCATGAGGGTCAGATCTGGATCAGCCAGGAAGAACTCGAGATTGTGCTTGACGCTCTTAGGCGAGCGCCGGCGATCCGCGCCGTCGACGCTCGGGGCATGAGCTTGCTAACGAAGCGTGAACTGGAAGTTGTGGAATGCGTGGCGGAAGGTCTGGCAAACCGCGAGATCGCTCAACGGTTGCGCTTGAGCAAGCACACAGTGAAGAACTATCTCTTTCATGTCTTTGATAAGTTAGGCGTGTCGAACCGCGTGGAACTCCTGTTCTTGACACTCGGTCGGGCTGCTCCCCACCAGGAGCAGGTGGAGACGCGAAGAAACGGGGAACAGGTGGCTCCCCGAGGTGCCGCGGGAGCGTGAACTGCCCGCACCATTGGCGGCATGTGCGCGATGCCTTGTCGCCGATCGTGCCAACCTGGAAGCCAGCGTGCGGCGTGTGTCCGCCAAGAGGCGACTGACCGCATCGGTGACGGCCGAACAGATCTTGACCGCCGAATGGCGGGTTCCCTCAGAAGGGCGCGGAGCATCCCTTCTAACTCGGCGTGGAGTAATGACGAAAGCCGTCAGACATGGCGCTCACCACCCTTTCGGCACTTGCAACTTTTTAATCAAGAAAGGGCGTTTGTGACAGTAAACGGCGAGAATATAGTCACCGAAACCAACCTTCCAAGCACGAACCACGATGCCTGCTCCCGTGAGATGGCTGTGCCCGGAAGTTGACGGCACCCTTACCAGGAGCCTCACGCCTATCCCCTCGCCGAGGGGATCGTTTGTCTGTAAGAGGATTCCGTGAGCACTGATGTTATCTGACAGGGCGTCAAACGCCTTGTTTCGTTCAGCCGGCACCGTCACGCGAACGGGCATGCGCAGCGTGTACCGGCGCTCTTTGCGTTTCTCGGAATCGTAGTGAGGCAGCACACTTAGCCGTCCTTTCGAGACTCTCACGCGTCGTCTAGGGAGGCCCCTGGTGGGTGAGAATGTAGGGCAAATTGCCCGGTTAGGCGGAGTCACTTGTGCAGGATAGTCATGGACGCCGGCGTGGGACAAGAAGCCTCCTTTGCCCGGGAACCGGAGGCCTGTGTTGCCGAAAATGATTTTCCCTGGAACAAGGAATCCAGGGCCAGAGTAACGGGACACCATTGTCCCCGCACGGGATCGGGATTTCTGACTTTTGCCCCAGTCGGAGGCCGATGTCGAGGGCTTAACGGCCGGGCGGGCCAACATGCAAGGAGGCCTGAAAGTGCGCCGGCCCAAGAAGCGTCCGCGTCAATGACAGGGGAGCGAATTCTGAGGTCCGGTTCTTGGTACAGCCAACAAAAGAACCGAATCTAGCTCGTCCATGCTCCCCGACAATGAGCTCACGAAAACAATCAGGCTCTTAGTCAAAACTAGTATCCACTCCTTAAATAAGTCAGAGCTCCACCACCTTTACGTTAACAAGACGCTAACTTAGCACCGCACCCTATTCGTTCGATCTGGGTGCTTAAACGAAATCGACGGATGCTCTCTAAGTCGCATCGCCCGAGACAAAGTCATTGCTCATAAGCACCGATATCTATGGTTCCTCCGCTGCTCCGAGGATTGCCGGCAAAGTCCACGTTGCCTTCAATGGTTGATCCCAAATTGATTCCACTGTTCAAGGCGGGTGATGTTGGTTCGACTTGCAGGTTTGGCGTGGTCAGACTGACAAACTGCGGGTCGACATATTGTGAGTGAGAATCCTGTGCGGCCGCAGACTGGTAGGCGGCAAAACCGGTGTGATCCGTGCCATTCCAGAGAAAGTCGGCGGAGGTCGAACTCAGGGACGAGAAGTAGATGTTGTAGTCGGCCGATACCGGGCTCGGCTCGCTGTTGGTGTAGTTGTTGATAAACAGACCCTGCGAGGTGGCATACACGATGTTGTTCTCGAACACATTGTTGGTTGCGTAGTACTGGATTTGAAATTCACCGCTCCCGGTGTTCTTGGTGTCGTTCTCGAACAACGTATTGTTGACGATCGTGATGTGATCACTGCCGCCGACGTTGCTGGCATACCCGCCGATGGAAATGCCCACGGAGTTTCCGTGGTACACCAGGTTGTTGCGAATGGTTATGAAACTGGAGACGTGGCCGGAATGTTCACTGGCGGCTTCGATATTGAGATCGCAGTTGAAAACCAGATTGCGCTCAATGAGGACATTAGAGCCGCCGTCCACATAAATTCCGTCCGCATCGTACTGGTTGCCTTCGCCAGGATTGTTGATGGCGCTGATGTTGTAAATGGTGTTGGCAATGACGGTTCCGTTGCGGGCAAAGTCAACAGACGGGCTGGGAGCGACGCCCTCAAATCCGATGACATCGATCCCAATGTTGTCGTTATCGTGAATGACGTTGTTGTTGATGACAAAGTTGGTTACGTTGCCGTCTACATTCACCGATTCGCTGTTCCCCGTCCTGAGGTTATAAACCTGATTTCCGTTGATGGTGATGCTGTCAATCGAGGTTGACCCGGAGCCGTACACGGCAATGCCAAATGCGTTGCCGCTCTTTTCCGAGGTGGTAGTGATGTCATGCACCAGGTTGTTTAGCAGTTGAACGTTGCTGCCCGAGCCTGTGACCCAGATTCCAGCGGGGATAGCATTGGCGTTCGAGGTTGTGTAGTTCCGGATCTCAAACCCCTCAATCGTGATGAAGTTGCCATTCACGATATTAATGAGACCTTGGGTGTCCGAAGTGGAGGGCGTCAAACCGGTACCGTCCACAACCGCCGTTTCGCCAGGGTAACTCTGGAAAACGACCGGTCCCGCCGCCGCCGATCCGGAGACCGTAATATTGACCGACTCGCTGTACACGCCGCCACGGACGTAAACGGTAGCGCCGGGCGGAACTGTGCTTGCGGCGTGCTGAATGGTGCGCCATGGGGAGGAAATCGAACCCGGGTTAGAGTCGTTCCCCGTGGTGGAGACGTAAAAGGCAGTACCGTTAACGGCTGCCGGCGCGGTGATGTTCACCGAGGCAGATGCAGATTTGGTGGGGTCGGCCTGCGAGACCGCGGTCACGGTCACGGTGGCCGGACTGGGAACGTTGGCGGGGGCCGTATAGTTACCGGAAGCCGAGATCAAGCCCGTCGTTGCAGTGCCGTTGGTGACGTTATTGACCTGCCAAGTTACGGTCGTATTGTTGGTGTTATTCACCTTTGCTGAAAACTGCTGCGTCCCTCCCGTTGCTAGAGTGGCTGAAGGAGGAGTGATGCTGATGCTGACCGCTGCGGGCGGCGCGGTGATGTTCACCGAAGCGGATGCAGATTTGGTTGGGTCGGCCTGCGAGACCGCGGTCACGGTCACGGTGGCTGGATTGGGAACGCTCGCGGGGGCCGTATAGTTACCGGAAGCCGAGATCAAGCCCGTCGTTGCAGTGCCGTTGGTGACGTTATTGACCTGCCAGGTCACAGCCGTGTTGCCGGTGTTCTGCACGCTCGCGGTGAACTGCTGCGTGCTTCCGGTGGAGACGGAAGTGGACTGGGGCGTGATAGAGATCGAAACTGGCGCTGCCGCCGGGGCACTCACCGTCAGGCTTGCCGGCGAGCTCGTCACTCCGCCTTGCGATGCGGTGATGGTGGCCGCACCCGCGGCAGTTCCGGTTACCATGCCCGCGCTGATCGTGGCGGCTTTCGCGTTGGAACAATTCCACACCGCGCTGGCCGTAAGGTCCTGCGTGGTGTTATCGCTAAAGTGGCCCGTGGCACCGAATTGCTGCTGGTTGCCCACCGCGATCGTAGCTGATACTGGGTTCAGACTAATTGACTGCAGCACCGCAGACGCCGCTGCGCCGCCTGCGGTTCCAGACACAGGGATAGACATGGTGTGAGGATCCCCGCCGGAGTGTCTTTGGTAGGTTATGAAGATCCTGCTGTTAAAGGTTCCGCTCGTCGCGGGAGAAAACGTAATCTGGAATGTGGCGCTCGCACCACTGGCCACCGTAACCGGCAGACCGGAAGTGCTGGCGGCGGTGAACGCCTGCGAGTTCACTTTCACGCCAGTAATAAGCGTCGGTCGCCAACTTGTGTTTGTGACCACAAGCGGCTGGGTCTGGCTGTTGTTAACCGCGACGCCGCTGAAGACCAGGTTGCTAGTGCTAGGACTAAGTGCCCAAGAAAATCGGTTCTGTGCAATGCCTGTGCCGGTTAGGAGAAGCGTAAAAGCGATGAGAACTAGGATAAAAGCAATCGCGTTCTGTTGTTGGGGTTTGCTGTTTCCCACGGTGCACCCTTCCCAGCGTCTGCTGCGCTGTTTGAGAGGACTTTGGGATGACTCGCCCTACTCAGATGGACGCGGAACACATGGGTATAACCAGCCGCCAAAAAAGCTCGGGGGAGTACATCCGCGTAGAGTGTGCGCGCACACGGGGCAACTGGGGAGGTGCCGTGAGTACATCCGAGTGACACGAAAGTGCATTGTCTGCAGTAACCCCTCGACCGGTCGCATCCTCAGGGCTTTCAATCTGGTGCGGCCTGTGGTATTCCGGATTTCTAATGGTTAATGGCTGCTCCGCTAGAAATCCAGAGATCTAAGACCCATTCCTGGGATTTCCCAAAAGCATTTGTATGACCTAGGGTCACTTCGGGTCCAGATGCTTACGATCCATCGAATTCATGATGCTGTTCGGATTTCAAAAAGGCGTGTCTTAGGCCTTCCCGGGGTTGAAGAATGGCGAGATCGATAGCCGCGCGTAATATGCCCACGCTCTAGGTTCCCTCCCCCGAAGCCCTCTCGGCATCATTCCACTCCGTTCAGGGGGGAGTGGGGAGTCGTCCCCAGCACGGGGCCGATGCTTTCGGCAGTCTGCTTGATGATCCGGAGCTGGCTCCTGCACACCGTAGGTGGATGAGTTCTTTGGGCTCAGGCTCCGGCCTGGGCCCGCGAAGTTCTCCTGTGGTCTCTTGACATTTCGCTGGATGCGGTGACCGGGTTCCTGCCTCGGATTGTTGGTGGGATCGCGCTCCCTTTCACCAACAAGCAAGGCATATGCTCTTATGTCCCTATGAGTTAGCGATAGCTATCGGCTGGATCACGATTCCGGGCTGCTCAGTCACCCAGATCTGTGGCTGTGGCGGCTGTGGCCGAACAACTGGACGGCGGCTAAGGTAAATGGTAAAGTAACAAAGCGGTGATTTTGTAGTCTCCCCCGAGTGGCAGTCTCCCCCAACGGCACGAATTGTCAAAGTTTGCACCTCGGCTGGTCTACGGCGAGTCGTCGAGTGTCCAGGTGTGGGAGGAGTCATGCAGTCCGCCGCTGGTCCAATTGGTGCGATACGCACCCTCGTTGCTGGGTACACTCGGATCCACGCCGAGCTCTTAGGGGAGGGGCTAAAGCGTGATCGCCGCATCCAAGTCATCGGCGTGGCTTCCAGCTTCCGGGAGGTGTTGGAAGTCGCCACCCACTCCCCGATCGACGTCGCAGTGATCAGTTCGAACCTGGACGAGCAGGCCGAGCGCGGATTTGAGGTTTTGCGTGAATTGCGAGCCTTGCACTCCCACATTCGTGTGATCATCCTGCTCGATTCGGCCAAGAAGGAAAGCATTCTAAAGGCCTTTCGGGCAGGTGCCAAGGGGATCTTTTCCAAGAACTCACCCTTACTCGGCCTCTGCAAATGTGTCCGCTGCGTGCATGACGGTCAGATCTGGATCAGCCAGGAAGAATTAGAGCTAGTCCTCGACACGCTGAGCAACACGCCGGCGGTCCACGCAGTCGACGCCAGCGGAATCAGCCTGCTCACCAAACGGGAACTGGAAGTGGTCGAGTGTGTGGCTGAAGGTCTGGCAAACCATGAGATCGCGAAACGTTTACAACTTAGCAAACACACCGTAAAGAACTACCTCTTTCACATTTTCGACAAGTTGGGCGTGTCGAACCGCGTGGAGCTGTTGTTCTTAACCCTCGGCCGCTCTACCCTCAGGGGGGAACAAAGTGCAGCTCAGCCCAACATAGGGTGGAAAGACGCGGAAGGGTTCCATGGTGATGTCCCAGAAGACCCAGTCGCCGGGTATATGCAGTGCCTGACGGCTGAGCGGGCCAACCTGGAGGCAGGCATGCAGATTGCAGCGGCCAAGGAACGACTAGCAGCCTCCATGACGCCGGAGCAGATCTTAAGCGCTGAGCAGCAAACTTCAGCCTCGCTGAAAAAAGCGACGGGTTTTTCGCACGCAGCACTCCCCAACAATGGGGCGTCCAACAGCGGTTACACGGCGGAGCCGACGGGTTCTGAATCGGTGTTTTCAGGTCGATCGTGAGTCGAGCCCAATCTGGCAGCGCGCTGGTAAGCCGAAGCGAAAGTCGTCATCCCTTCCACAGATCTGTTCGGCATCCCGCCTGCCGTTGCACATCTGCCGCCTACTGCTGCTAGGCGCTGATACCAATGCATGTGCTGGTCGGTTCGCGGGGCAAAGTCCAGCGTGCCTTCAATGGTTGTCGTGAAGATGTAGCGGCCGACGATCGCCAGGTTTGAGAGGCCGCCCCCGCCTTACACCACCCGGCAGGCTTTTCCCCACTGTGCCTTGGGCATCGGATCGGAAACTACCCTGACTGAAACTGCCAGAGACCGGTTCGGCAGGACCTCGATGAGGCAGGCATAGCTCCGCCGCAAGTTGTGGATCGAGGCCGATGCCAAGGTCAGAATCCCGGCCGCGTCTTGCTGCAACCCATCACGAAGTTGTCGTTCAGGCCGGCCAAGCATCAATCCTCGCCGCCTCCAAAGTCAAGGCGTCGTTGGCACCCTGAGGTTACGGCCATTTTACCGTCAGGGCATAGATTTCCTGGGTGCCCACATCGCGCGTAAACAGAACGGAGCCGTCGGGAGCCACACTCACCTGCGTCGAGGTATAAGGATCGTCGACCATGCGCAGGTTGTTGAGGCTAGCAATCGTCTCTATTGCGCGATCTGCAACCCGAATGCGTAAGGCCTTTGGTTCGTTCCCGCCGGTCGTGCAGTAGACGGATTTTCCATCCGGCGAGACTTCCCAGGCAACGAACGTATTCCCATTCACAGCTAGTTCAGACCAGTTCTTGGTCTTGAAATTGAAAAGCAGGAGCTTTTGTTGATCCTCCGTAGCGGCTACAAGTGTGTCTTGGGTAACGAACCAGGCCCCAACCCTGCCTTGCGACTCGGGCACGACGGATACACTTCCATTGCGAAGGTCTTCGATTCTTGTCTCGTAATATCCCTTCTCGCCAGCTTGTTTCCCCGGGACAACGGAAATGAATGTCAGCTGGTTGCCATCCGGCGACCAGTCTGCAGATCTGGCGTTTTCCATGAGCTTCCGCGGTGTTCCCCCCTCCATGCTTACCATATATGCAACACCGTCAGGTGTGTTGAAACTGACCCGGCTTCCGTCAGGGGAAATCCGCGGCGCCACCGCCACAATGGGTGGGTAAGTTAACTGCAAGCGATCGCTCCCGTCCCCACGGCTGCGCCAGAGCGTGTGATCGGGATAAGAGGCATAGGCAACCCATTTCCCATCGCGAGAAAAAGTAAGGTCGAATGCGGAGCTACCCCCGAGGTAAGAAACAAATTCCTTCGCCCCGGGATCGTAGCGGACCAATTCACCGCGCCGCTGCGTACCGATGGCAAAGATTCGTGTGCTGTCGCGGCTCGCAGTGGCGTCCTCGTAGGACAGTGGGCCGTTAGTTAGTCGCACTGGCGTCCGCGCGCCGCGCAACAACCCCTTTTTTTGGGGAAGCAGCCACAGGTCCCACCTTCCTTCACTCAAGCCCCGAAATAGGAGATACGCTCCGTCCGCCGTCCACTTGGCACAGCATATGACGGACGGGAGATCACCCTCTCCGCCCTTCAAGACTTGGCGAAGGCCGGTTCCGTCGGCGCCCATCTCAAAAATAGGGCCCCACCACTCATTTTCAAAAGTGGTCAAGACAACGCGTTGTCCATCCGGTGAAATTCTGGGTAAGAACGGGTCGTAGGGCTGAACGTCGCCAAGTTTGCGGGAGGCCGATCCATCTCTCGCGGCAAGGTAAACCGCAGAACCCAGCAGGTAAAGGACGCGGCCGTCAGGGAAGAGGCCAGCGTCCGTAATCTCGAGATCACTACCCACGCGACGCGCTTCCCCGGCGGGAAGGGGAAGCGACCACATCGACTCCCGTGGAGCATTGGGGCTCCCGAGCAAGACCAGCAGGGCTGAACCATCGGCGGCAAGCGCAGCAATTTGCGGGTTTACCAGTTTGGTCCCCACCTGAGCGGTCTCCCCGCCGCTTGCTGACACTTGTGCCAGTCTTAAGCTTCCGGATACGCCCTCGTTAAAATAAACTCGGGCACCATCGGTTTCGAGACGTCCGGTTTTTAATTCGCCATCGTTGGTCAGCTGCGTTACAGATTGCACTACCGGGTTTGCCGGCGGTCGCGTCCACCACACGGCGAGGATAAGACTTACTGCGATTGCGATTCCTGCGGCAGCCAGCCAAGCCCAGCCCCGAGACGACCGGGCCGGAGTGCTGACAGCAGTCGCGGAGCTCCCCGAATCCGATAGGGCCTCGAGCGCGAACGCCAGATCCAAGGCCGACTGAAAGCGCTGTTCGGGACTCTTTTCCAGACAGCGGTGCAGAACTCGCTGTAGGGCCGGAGGCATGCTCGGCGCGATCTGCGAAATCGGCGGGGGATCCTCATTGAGGATGGCACTCATGGTCTCCGCGGCTGTCGGCTTCAGGAATGCCCTCTTTCCGGTCAGCATCTCGTACAGAACTGCGCCGAAAGCAAAGATATCGGCTCGATGATCCGCCGGGTTTCCGCGCACCTGTTCTGGCGACATGTAACCGGCCGTGCCCATGACCGTGCCGGGCTCCGTGCGGGCCGTCACGGTCTGTGTGCCAGGTTCCACCTCCGGGGGAGTTTGAGTCACCTTCGCCAGCCCGAAATCGAGAATCTTGATTCTTCCATCTTTCGTGAGGAACAGATTCTCCGGCTTCAAGTCGCGATGGACGATGCCCTTCTCGTGCGCCGCGGCCAGAGCTCCCGCCATTTGGATACCGTATTCGATCGCCTTGCGCACGGGGAGCGAGCCTTCGGCCAACCGCTGACGCAGGCTCCCGCCCTCGAGTAACTCGGAAACCAAATAGTGGATGCCACCCTGCATGCCCACGTCGTGAATTGCCAGAAGATTGGGATGATTCAATGCGCTCAGCACGCGGGCTTCGTGTTCAAAGCGGCGCAAGCGATCAACGCCCCCCTGTGCCAGAAATTGTGGGAGGACCTTAACGGCAACCTCCCGACCCAGGCGCGTATCGCGGGCGCGATACACCTCACCCATACCCCCCGCACCTAAATGCGAGACGATTTCGTACGGCCCAAGTCTAGTGCCGGAGCTCAGGGTCATTTGCGTTTGATTATAGCCGCACGAGGAAGAATCGATCGGGAAGATCACAAGCGCCGAAATGGTCAACCGAGCAGCGTCATGATCCTGATCGCACCCGCAAGCATGGCGGCGGATTCGTTCCTGAAAGGTCAGCCTATAGGAGTCAGGTTGGCTCGATCTCGACTGGCTCCCTTCATCGTTTCCAGTGTGTGGCGACTGTCACCAATCGGACGGTGAGGGCAGTCACTGCTGATTTCCAACAAATCGGACTTTCTCAGGGACCCTTCTCCGCTAGACCAGGCCGCAATATGGGAGAGGCGGAGGGCACGGCCATGCACGGCAACCAGGAGGTAAGCGAGCAGTTGAATGAGGCTCTCTGGTCGGAATTGACCGCCGCCGTACAGTCCATGCTGCAGTCCGAGATGTGTCGGAACTGGGGAGACTGACGGCTGGCGATCTTACAAAAGTGCGATGAAGCACGCGGACGCAGCTATCGCCACGGCAGCAAATCCGCAGACCTCTGCCCATGGCTCAAGCAGAGAGCAGGATTTCACAATCGATCAAGCTGCTTCGCTGTCCGATCGCCGCTCTGACTCTTCGACTTCGCCGGCTTGGGTTCGAACTGGGGGTAGACGTGTGATCTCCGATAACTCCCTGAGGCGTTCAACAATCACGCCCGCTTCGTGTGGTGATGGTTTCTCCTGGAGAATGTACGTGCGTAGCAATTGAAGGAGAGGTTCGCACGCCCTTCGCAAAGTCTTGGCTGGGATGAAATCAACAGGGTTCATGATCGGCAACTCAAGGGAACATCATCAACGTCCCCCGTCTTGTCCTGCAGAAGCTCGCGCCAGAACGTAATCGCATAGCGGATACGAGTGCAATTCGTCCACCAAAAAAGTTCTGACTTTCCGAGAGAGAAACCTTTTGGCTTGGCCTGACTGCGTGGTGAGCCGGTGTGGGGGAGAACTTTCCGACCCTATATCGCATTTGGCCCGAGGTCAATTACCCAAGTTTGGTGCAAACGCTGAAGCGGAGGCAAAACCCCTCCACCAAGCCGCGGAACACCACGGCTGCATTGCAGAATGCCGACCCCTGGAAGTTCGGGCTCTGTGCAGGGAAAAGCCGCTGCCCCCAGCCCGGCCGTGACTTCAGTAACTTGTTCCGGTTCCAGGGCTTACCTAATCTGAGCTCCAATGGGGGACCCGGTCCTCTGTTACCTCCGAAACCAGGCCGATTCGGATGACCGCGGTCGGGTGAGGCGGAAGATCTCGACCGGGTAGGCAGTTGAAGTGGCCGGAGCATCGTCGAATGGCAAGCTCAATCTGGAGCCGCGCTCGGACACCCCTGCAGATCCTCCTCGGGGCTGTCCTCGGCGTGGGATTGCTGCTTTACGGATACGCGCAATCTCGCCTGGCCCTGTTCTGGCGCGTAACTTTGCCTTTGCTTCCGGCTCTCTATCTCGCTCATCGCTCCTACCGGCTGTATCTCGGAAAGCTGGAGTCAGAACGACAGCATGCCGAAGAAATGGCCAACCTGCATCTGCGCACGGTCGAGGTCCTGGCTCTCGCCATCGAGGCCAAAGACCAGACCACACACCAGCATGTGCAGCGTGTGCGTATCTACGCCACAGAGATCGGGCGCGCATTGCGACTCAATCCGGATGAACTCGAGGCCTTGAAGGCTGCCGCGCTTCTGCACGACATCGGCAAGCTGGCGATTCCGGAGCACCTGGTTTCCAAACCCGGACGATTAACCCCGGAAGAATTCGAGAAGATGAAGACGCACCCCCTGGTGGGAGCCGAGATCCTGGAAAAGGTTGAATTTCCCTACCCCGTCGTGCCCATCGTTCGCGCGCACCATGAAAAATGGGATGGCTCGGGCTACCCCTACGGACTCAAGAGCACGGACATTCCCATGGGGGCGCGTATTCTGGCCGCCGTCGACTTCCTCGATGCTTTGGTGTCGGACCGCCAGTATCGTCGTGGGATGCCTATGGAAGAAGCGCTGGGGAAATTGCTGGACGAGTCCGGCAAATCCTTTGATCCGACGGTCGTGCACATCCTGCGCAGACGCTACAAAGAACTCGAGCAGTTGGTTCAACGCCGCTCGATCGGAAAGACTGGGGCGCTCTCCACCGACGCCAAGATTGAGCACGGTGACGCTCCGGGTGCAGGCTTGGAAGTGCCCGAGCCAGAGCAAAGGGGTGAGGCGGAACAAGACCGCTTCTTGGACGCGATCGCGGGAGCCCGCCACGAAGCTCAGCTACTTTTCGAATTGAGTCAGGAGTTGGGCGCCTCGCTGAGCCTCGACGAAACGCTCTCCGTATTTGCCACCAAGGTCAGACGCCTGGTTCCCTATGACACCCTGATCATCTACCTCCGCCGCGATGCGAAGCTCGTTGCCGCCCACACCAGCGGGGAGTTTTGCAACCGGTTTTCCGGCCAAGAGATTCCCTGGGGAGAAGGAGTGTCCGGCTGGGTAGCGCAGAACACCAAGCCGATGATCAACGGCAATCCAGCGGTCGAGCCCACCCACGGCAGTGACCCCCTGCGATTCGACTCGTTCAAGTCCGCGCTGGCCGTTCCCCTCGAGGGTCTGGACGGTGTGGTCGGAGTGGTCTCGCTCTATCGTTTGCAGCCGGGAGCCTTCAACACCGAGAACCTGCGCATCGTCCTGGCGATTAGCTCGAAAATGGGCGTCGCCATCGAAAACGCATTAAAGTACAAGCAGGCGGAAGAGTCGGCGACCACCGATTACCTCACGCAGTTGCCGAACGTGCGTTACCTCTCGGTGCATCTTGAAAAGGAATTGGTTCGCGCCCAGCGCGAACAGACCTCGCTGACCGTCATGGTATGTGATCTTGACGGATTCAAGCAGGTCAACGACCGCTTTGGCCATGTCGTAGGCAATCGGGTCCTGCAGCGATTTGCCGCACGTCTGAGAGAGTCGTGCCGCGAATACGACCACGTCGCGCGCATGGGTGGGGACGAATTCGTGGTTGTTGTCCCAAGGTTGCCGGTTGAGGCAGTCCGGGCCAGAGCGATTCAGCTTGCCAGCATCGCCCCCGAAGTAGCAAAAGAAGTTTGCGGGGAAGAGTTGCTCTCGCTCAGTATCGGTTACGCCATGTTTCCCGGTGACGCGACGGACGCCGAGCATCTACTGGCCGAGGCTGACCGGCGGATGTATGCGGTCAAAGCAAGCCGTCCGCACAGCCGGAACCGTCGCCTTTATCCTCGCTTGCGCTGCCAGATCGCGGTCGAACTGCAAGCGGAGAACAACCCGCAGCCCTTTCTGGGCAGCGTCACCGACATCAGCCTGAGTGGGTGCTTCGTCGAAACCACCCAGGTCTTTCCAGCCTCGACCAATCTTTCCATCGCCTTCATGACGCCAAACGGTCCGTTGCGTGCCGAAGGTCAGGTAGTTCGCATCCGACCGGGCTGGGGATTCGCTATTAAGTTTCACGATATCCGAAGTGCCGATCGCGAGAACCTGCGCCACATTCTCGACTTCGTCGAAAATGGTCACGCCCAGCAGGAAACGCAGCGCTATGTCGCCTCATTGAAGACTCGCTAGCCACTGTCCCTCCCTCTCGGTCCGTCGGCAGGCGACCGTCCAGCCCTTGGCCGTTCGGCCTTCTCGACGGCGCGAGGCGCTAGAGAACCCACCGGCGGGCCGCCGGGCGAACTGCTCTCGCCGCAGGCCGAAACCTTGTTTGAGGGACATGCCCAGCTACAGGGAATTGCCTTGGATCAACCTGCTCCCGGTACCATCTTTCTTAGAAGAGAGCGAATCACCTCTGGCCGGTGCTCACCCTCCGCCCCCACCAAGGTGTACAACCGTTCAAACGCCTTGGGGCCCTCGACTTTCATGTTCCAATTGTCATTTCCCCGGGACCCGACAATGGTGACGCGCCAATCGCCGGCCCGATCAGAAAGCGCGTGTTCAATCGCGGTAGCAAGTTCTGCTCCCTGAACCGCATTTCCTGTATTGTGCACCTCGACTGTGACCGCCATACCCAGAGTCTACGCGAACATCAGGCATTGGGCTCAACCGAAACACCCTTCACGCTTACGGAAGTCAGATTCCAAAATCAAACCCCAGCTCCGCCGGGATAAATCAGGACAGCAACCTTGGTAACCTGTATCCCGCCGCGCCTGGCAGCGCACAATGCCTCCTGTGGGAATGCTTTGGGCCATTTTGGCTAAGGAAGGCTGGACATGACTGGCATCTCAATCGCCGGGGTTGGGATCGCGCTGGCGATACTCGCGATCGCCGTAATCACCCGCGTCCCGAAGCGTGCAGGTAAGCCCAAACGAGCAGAAAGGTGGGAAAAGGCTGAGATTGTAAAGCAACTCTTAGCCCTGTCCGAGCTCGAAAACCGTCGTGCCGCCGTCGCTTCATCGGTGCGATTCCGTGCTCCTGCGCCGAGGCTGGGAATACGTCCCGGCCATGCCAACTTGAAGACGACTGCAAAGAGCGCGCTGAGCCGTCCAAAAACCAGCTGAACCCGGGCTGCGGTCGCGAGCCTGGTCAAACTCGCGCATATCCGATCCGGGCGTGCATTACCCAACGCATCGATCCGCACTTTGACCATAAACCACGCCGCACGAGGGCCATCGATTGTAAGTGCGACTGGATCCCGTTGAGGGTGCCGAACACCTAATCGCAAAGGCAACCTTGCTCATCGGACTCCCAGGGAATCACTCAGTATTCCTTTCCTCATAAACCCAGGATTTGTTGGCAGGCGTAGTTATGGTCAGCGCGGACGATGACAGCCCTCCCGCAATGCCGGACCAGATGACCAAAGTAATCGAGCGGAAGATGCCCGATTTTCAGTGTGCTAATCCGTGAAAAGGTCCGATCAAGGTGACCGCGGGACTCTGAAGGCCATAGTTAGATCAGATGGCGCCTCTGCAAATCCCCTTTTTACATGACCTTATGCATGACCTTCTATGGTTACTTCCTGAGTCTTGGGTAATTTGACGGAGATCCACAAGTATTGGCATGCTCTGCTTCGCATGGCACTAAAGCCCCAAAACGCCACCAAGCGCCAGCGTCCTGCTCGCATCCGAGTCCCCAATCGCGAACGGGTATTGTTCACGATCCATGACCGCAAATTTGTTGGAGTCGTGCAGCGACTGTCTCTCACCGGGGGTTCCGTCATTCACACCGAGGCACCACTTCCCAAAGGAACGTTGGCGGGGTTAGATCTGAGAACCGTATTTGGAAAGGTGACCGCACAGATCGAATTTCTACACACTGGGGCTGATGGAATCGCCGCCGCGCAGGCGTTTCGCTTTCTGGGCATGGACGATTTCTGCACCAGAAGGCTGAAGGCCGCCATCGAGCAGATGCGAAGTGCAGGTTTCAGCGATGAGGAACCTGGACAAAAGGGTCTGGCGGAACTCGTCTCCAGCGGCCTAAGCACATTTCGCGAACACATCCAGCGCCTCTCTTCGACGCGCGCGCTTCGCGGGAAGGGTCGCGCGAGGCGTTAGCCCACTCACAGATGCCGTCGGCTCACGGGCGTGCCCGCAATCCTCGTAGAACCGCATTGTAAACGGGTGCCGAAAACAAGCGACGAGTGGACCGCCAGGTCCGGGCAATGAAAGCGCGAATCTGTCTTTTCGTCCGCTCCCACGGATCAAGCAAATACCGGATTCCCTCGATCGGGCTCGGCGAACACGTCTTTGCTCAGAAACCGGCGAGTGTAAAGGTAGTACTTCGGAGTCGAAGGTTGCCGGCAGGAGAAGGCTTAGTTAGCGGCGCGTAATTGCGCCTACATCTGGCCGACTGCTGGGGCGTTTGTCCGAGAGAGCTCTGCCCGGAGGAGGTAAGTGGCTGCACGCTCGGCTGGAGCCAGCGAAGAATTGAACATGACGTGCTGACCACGGTCGAAAGCTCTTCTGTGCCGTCAACGGTACCGGACCAGAGTCTATGCTGCAATGGTCTTAGCGTTTTTGGCCCTGATCTCGGCTACGGCGCGGAGCCAGTGGTCGAGGTCGTGGCCGTGGTGGCAGCCGCGTTGCACATAGAGGTCATATGTGCGGCGACGGATCTTTTCTTCAATATTCTGACTCGGCTCGGGCGTCGACGTTTTCGGCGTCAAGATGGGGCGGATGCCCGTGCTGAGCAGCTTGGTGCTCTTTCAGTTTTTGGGCAATTCTCTGTTCTTCGGCGGTGAGCTTCTCCGATGCGACGTCCGAAAGTTCCCCCCTGCGCCACAGATTTGTGCGACGCTCGCGCAACTCTTTCAGGCCCTTCTCATATCGTTCGCACTGCTTGCATCGCTCGGGCATGAGACTCCCCCGGGTTCACTGTGATTTCTAGAATGCCGGGGCACCTATGCGGCCGACGCTATCGAGCATCAGTGGACCTCGTCTTACCCATGAGTTTAGATCCTGGCCGCGGAAGGTTGGATGCAACTCTCGGTCGCGCGCCGATGAGATGGCTGGCGTAGACTTCCAGTCTGGCGGTGACGGTAGATACAGAACACCGGCGATGCCGAGCTGCCGATCGCCTGCGGACCGGCCCAGGGTACTCGAATGCCCAAATGGAGACACCGGGCCCGAATGCGTTCGAGTGTTCATCCACCCTGAAGGGGCGTTCGCGCGGCAGGAACCCCGCACAGGAGCGGCAATTGTTGCAAGAATGTTGCCCGGAGCCAGTCTGCCTTCTCTGCCAGTACGTCACACAAGAGCGCGTGAAGTCAGGAGAGAACCGGGCATGTCAGACATCCGCTACATATGCATCTCGGACCTACACTTGGGAGCAGACAACAGCTTACTGACTCGACTTGGATCCAAACCGGGCGCGGTAAGTCCCGCGCGGCCCAGCCGAGTTTTGGAGGGGCTGGCACACTGCCTTACGGAACTCGTTCGTTACAACGCCGGCCCCCGCAAACCCACGCTTATCCTGAACGGAGATGCTCTCGAACTGGCATTGGCAGAGGACAACCTTGCGTTAATGGCATTCGCGCGTTTCATTGAACTGATGTTCCCCGTCGACGGGGAGCATTTGATTGACCCAAAGATCATCTTTAACCCGGGGAATCACGATCATCATCTTTGGGAGACTGCGCGGGAAACCCAGTATGTCGAATTTCTTCAGGGCAAGCGTAGCAAGAAGGCAGGTTCGGATCTGCCAGTGCCCTGGCACACCACGCACATGTTCGACCCTGACTTGGTCGATTCAGCCCTGCTGAACGCTGTCATAGGCCGTTACCGGCATATGGCCATCCATGGGGTGCATGTTGGCACGGTCTACCCTAACCTTTGCCTGTTGAATGCCGACAACAGCAAATGCGTTATCTTCAGCCACGGCCATTTTATTGAGCCAATCTATAGGCTGATGAGCACAATTGGCGACTTCGTTTTTCCGAAGCGCAAAGTGCCACATCAAATCTGGGAAATCGAGACGGAGAACTTTGCCTGGATCGACTTCTTCTGGTCGACCATGGGCCGGTCAGGGGAGGTCGGCAAAGACATCGAAGAGATCTACGACATCTTGCTGGTCCGGGATGCGCGCGAAAGGTTTATCCGGCAACTGGCCCGCGCTAGTGGCCACCACTGGTTTCGCCGGGCGCCCAAGCTGGGTGAATGGCTTGGCCTGCTTTTCGTCCCCTTTGTCTCGAAATTGCTTAACCGGGTAGGGAACCTGGAGAAGCGGCAGCCTGGCGAGGTGCTTACCGCAGTCGCAAAGCAAGGTCTCAAGGCCTATGTCGAAGGCCCGCTGGCCCAGCAGTTCTTGGAGCACGACAAGGCTATCCGGGCGCAAACCACGTTCGTCTTCGGCCACACTCACAAGCCGTTTTCCGCTCGCCTGAACTTCGACCATTTCCCCGGTCCGACGAATGTTTACAACAGCGGAGGGTGGGTAGTGGACACCATAGACCTGGAGCCAGCTCACGGCGGCGCGATTGTGCTTGTTGACGAGGATATGAACGTCGTATCTCTGCGTATGTATAACGAAACCGAGAGCCGACAGAAGTGCCCCGTCAGGGTGGAAGCCGTGGACAGTGGTACTAATCCCCTCTACCTCCACACGGCGCGGATTGTGAAAAGCGATCAGAACCCATGGCTTTCGTTTTCCAGCGCGGTAGCAGAAAACGTGGATAAGTATCGTGATAACTTTCGCGTCCGATTGAGCATGCTCAGATGACGTGGCACTGCATGCCCAAGCCTCTCTAACTCCGGCTCTCAGATCGAACTTAGTAGGGAGGTCGCGATAGCCAGGGCGGCAGCGAAAACCCGACACACGGATTTCGGCGATGCCCAGGCAATACTGCTGGCTTTAGGAATCGGATCCATTGCGGGTCCTCCGGGGTCTTTGAGGAACGTTGGTTTGCCAGATGGTTGCGGCCGCGGGGACGAGTGGGACTAGAACATTTGCTTGACAAGATGACACTCGGGTCTATAATTATGGCGCCCTTCCTCTAGGGATATTCTATCTGTGCCCTAGCCTGCTATTCCCCCTGGCACCCCCTGCTCCCGGTCGTTCGACCGCCTGATGTGACTGATGCGGCACAGCTATGTCCGGCGGATGCGAACCAGCCAGAGATTTCCGCAAACCACGTTTTGCAAGGTTCCACACCCCCTCAGGCACGGGAAGGTCTTGCAACCTCAACTGCAGTGAGGTTCGTTATGAAAATTGCATCTTACCGTCACCACGCTCTCCGCTCCTCCTTCGGTTTTTTCAGCCATCCAAGGTTGGCGGAGTTCAGCGGCCGCGCCCTTGCGAAGCTGGCTTTGATCCCGGCGCTTTTAGCCGCGCTCTTGTCGGCACTGCCCGGCAACGCCCAGACCGCGACGTGGACTGCGGCCGGAAACATGTCCGCCGCCCGGGTGGGACATACAGCTACGCTGCTCAAAGACGGTACGGTCCTGGTGGCCGGCGGCGGGGATAACGCAAGCCTCGCCTCTGCAGAGATCTACGACCCGAACACCAATAGTTGGACAGTGACTGGCAGTATGTCCTATGCCCGTTCCGGCCACACCGCAACTCTGCTCAGTGATGGTAGGGTTCTGGTTGTAGGTGGGGACAGTTCGGAGGCAACGGCGGAGATTTATGATCCCAGTACCCGGACTTGGGTGGTGACGGGCAGTCTCAACACACCCCGCGCAGCCCAAAGCGCGTCCCTGCTGCAGAATGGAATGGTCTTGGTAGCTGGAGGTTGTTGCACGACTGCGACCCCCCCTGGGTATACCCAACCGGTCAACGTAGCCCTTACCTCCAGTGAGTTGTGGAACCCCACAACCGGCCAATGGACGTTTAGCGGCGACATGGTCAATGCGCATGCCAACCACACCGCTACCGTGCTCAGCAACGGGAGCGTGCTTGTGGCGGCGGGTACATCCTTCCAATTTCCACCGGGGCCGGAGACAGAAAGTGCGTCTGAGATCTACAATCCCGCGAGCGGTTCCTGGACCGCGGTCGGTAGTCTAGCTACCGCGAGATATTCCCATACGGCAAGTCTGCTGATAAACAATCAGGTACTGGTGGCCGGAGGCGATGCCGGAGGCTGCTGCAGCGGGCTCTCCTCCGCGGAGCTCTACAATCCCAGCACCCAGGCATGGCAGGCAGCGCCGGCAATGAGCACTGGGCGTAATTATCTGGCTGCTGCAGTGCTGCCGGGCAACACCGAGGCGCTGGTCTCGGGAGGATATTCCTGCTGCTCATCGCCCAACTCCACCGTCGCTAGCGCCGAAATCTTTAATATCACGACACAGTCATGGTCGCTAACCGCCAGCATGAACCAAGCACGCTATAACCATACGCTGACAACACTCGGCGATGGCAGTGTACTGGCGGTTGGCGGAACGGTTAGCAACGGCGGCAGTAGCAGCACATTAGCTTCCGCTGAACGCTTTTACAACGGATCAGCCCCACCACAAGTCACGATCACCTCCAATGTGGCGACGATGGATTTCACCGTGACCGGCACGGGCTGCAGCGCCGGCAGTTACATAACCCCGAGCACGCTCACATGGACGGCTGGTGCGAGCTGCACGGTGATGGTATCCCCGCCAAGCGGATACGTATTCGATGACTGGAACGACGGGTCGACGGCAAATCCGCGCACTTTTGTGGCTCCGTCGACCGCTACTACGTACAGTTTCACTGTAACCATTACGGCGGGAAACCCGGCCTCAATTTCCGCCGCCGCTGGAACGCCGCAGAGCACCACGGTCGGTAGCGCATTTGCCAGTCCACTGGTGGTGACCGTAAAGGACTCAAACGGGAACCCAGTGAGTGGAGTGATCGTGACCTTCACTGCTCCCGGCAGCGGAGCCTCGGGGACGTTTGCCGGCAGCGTGAACACTGCCAGGACCAATGCCTCAGGAATGGCGAGCTCGGCGGTGTTCACCGCCAATGCCACGGCTGGCACTTACACGGTCACGGCAAAGGTGGCCGGAGTCTCGCGCTCAGCTCGCTTCACACTCACTAATCAAGCCGCTGGCGCAGCTTCCATCACCGCCAGCGGTGGAACGCCGCAAAGCACGACGGTCGGTACGGCGTTTGCCAGCCTGCTCGTGGTCACAGTCCAGAATTCAAGCGGGAACCCGGTGAGCGGAGTGAGCGTAACCTTCTTGGCCCCGGGCAGCGGAGCCTCCGGCACGTTTGCCGGTGGAGTGAACACGGCGACGACCAACTCCTCCGGAGTAGCGACTTCAGCTGTGTTTACCGCGAACATCACAGCTGGCAGTTATACAGTCAGCGCCAGCGTGGCGGGAGTGTCGACGCCAGCCAGCTTTGTGCTCACCAACACCGCTGGTAAAGCCGCATCTGTCACGGCGACGAGTGGAACGCCCCAGAGCGCGGTTATCAGCACGGCGTTCTCTAGTCCCCTGGTGGTCACGGTCGACGATTCGGACGGGAACCCGGTGAGTGGAGTGAGCGTAACCTTCTTGGCCCCGGCCAACGGAGCCTCCGGCACGTTTGCCGGTGGAGTGAACACGGCGACGACCAATTCCGCGGGAGTAGCGACCTCAGCTGTGTTTACCGCCAATGCCATGACTGGCAGCTACACAGTCGGCGCAAGCGTAGCCGGAGTGTCGACCTCAGCCAACTTTGCGCTCACCAACACCACGGGTAAGCCAGCGTCTGTCATTGCCAGCAGCGGAACACCACAGAGTGCGGCCGTCAACACCGCGTTTGCTAGTCCGCTCGTGGTCGCCGTGAAAGATTCAAACGGGAACCCCATAAGCGGGGTGAGCGTAACATTCACGCCTCCGGCTGGCGGGGCCTCCGGCACCTTTGCGGGCGGAGTGAACACGGCCACGACCAACTCCTCGGGTGTGGCGAGTTCGGCGGTGTTCACGGCCAACGCCACGGCGGGCAGCTACTCAGTGACCGCGAGCGTGGCGGGCGTGTCCACGCCAGCCACCTTTGCACTCACCAACACCGCGATCGGTGGTCAAAGTACCACAATCACCCTCGTGCCCTCCTCCTACGTCACGACTCTGGGGACGACGGGAGGTCAAGCCGTCGGCAGTTCCATTGACTTGTTGGATGAGTCGGGTACACAGAACACTTGGAACAAATATGTCGAATTTGATGGTCTCTACGCCGGCTATCAGGTCTTTTCACTACCCACCAGCATTGCTCCTAGTTCGGTGACCAACATCCAGATCCAAGTCAATTACCAAGGCCCCTCTACCAGCACACAGACCTGGACTTGGCAGATCTACAATTGGGTCAGCGGGGCTTATGTCACGGTTGGAACCAACATCGGCGCGCCCGATTGGGGCGCGTGGAAAATTCTGACATTCAACGTGCCAGGAATTTTACCCAACTATGTTCGCGCCAGTGACGGCCAGGTGCGACTGCAGTTGGTCTCGAACAACGCCGCGGACAATGCGGACATTGACTACGAAGCTGTGATCGTAACCTACTGACGGCATCGCATGAGAGGTCTCGCCGTGAAGGTGACGGCAGCCGGGCAGCGCGGAACACAGCAACTTTGGCCCCGCAGCCTACAGATGATCACGGGCTGACCTGGGTCCTCTGCCTAGCCCGACTCACGGTGGGCTGGCCAAGCGGGTTCCTAGTTCGCCAGCCGGAAGTCCATTGCCACTGTGGTTTCGACCGTCGCCGGTCGGCCGTCCACCGAAAAAGGCTCATATCGCCACCACCGCACGGCGGAGGCGGCCGCTTCTGATAGCGCCTCGGGCCCGCTGACCACCCTCACTTGTGTTACTGCGCCCTTCACGCTCACGACGGTGTCCAGCACCACCGTGCCCTGCACTCTTGCCTGGCGGGCCACTTCCGGGTATTCGGGCATCACCTTGTGGATGATCCGCCGCTCCATGGCGTCGCCTGGCACCTTCAACTGCGGTTGTGCCACCACAGCTTCCTTGGCTGGAAGCTGCGCTTCCAACTGGGTCCATTCTTGCTGCCACCGCCACCATCCCAGCATTCCCACCATCAGCGTCAGAGAAGCGGCGAACGCAACCCTACCTCCGATACCGCACCTGCGTTTCGGTGTTGTGGAGTCTTTCTCCAAGCCGGCGGTCGACTGGGGCCGGTCCGGCTCTCCCGAGGTCGAGCCCGCCTGGGCGGTCACTAGCAGTTCCCCTTCGCGCCGCGTCCAGTAACGAACGATCGACTGCTGTTCGATGGGCAAGCGGAGAAACTGAAGACCAAAGCACCGCTCACGCTGGTAGCGCACCACGGCCGTGGCCCGCACCGGCGTGCCGGTGTGCGGAACCAGAAACTCGACCCGAACGGCTTCGCCCACCAGGAGTTGCGATGCCGGGACAACTCCCATTCCGCCCTCACCTATCTCCAGGGTGCGTCCAGAGATGATGTCAGGGAGGCCTGAGCGCAATACAGTGAGATCTAAAGGCACTGTGAGCTTGTAGCGAGGAACCTTACGCTTGGGCACAGCTGCTTGGGAGACAGCGGGGCTAGCTCCTGTACTCATCGTCGAGCTTCCCCTTGACTCATAACACGGCGCCTCATCGCTCGAGCAGGAACTGACGTCACTCTTCTCATGACCAGCGAAATGGCTTCTAGCTACTGATCCAGCAGCCCCTTGATGCAGCGGGTCCATATGGTTACCGATGTCGGGAGCTAATGGACCAGAGGGATAGCTCTGTTTATACGCTGCCCCCCTTCATAGAGGTTAGATAACGGATGTATGGTTACCCACCGTTACCTCCGTGCCGTGACAGAATTGGGACGACGCTGAGTTCGGATGGTTCCGATCGTCAGGGTACGAACGATGATGATGGTTGGTGGTCCGGCAAGACACAGGGATCGTTCGATAGATAGAGTGGGTGGCGTGGCATGCGATCTGCGCCGCGTGGACAGCACGCTATTTTTTGTGCCGGATTCGGCAGGAAATGGATCGCCCGAGAGATCGACCTGGGACGACTCCAATTTTTCGCTTGGGACCGGGGAGGGACAACACGACAGAGGCGCTGCGATGTTAACCGGCACGCGTCCTCCGTTATCGGGTCGACCCTGGCGGAGAAGGGAGGTGTTGAAAATGCTTTTCCGTCGAGATGGGGCAGACTATAAGAGAAGAGGTCAACGAAAGTGCATCGAACCTGGTCCGGGTGGCGGGAGGAGCAGAGTGCATGGCTTGCACACGACGTAAGTTGCTCGCCGGCGCGGGCGTCGCGGGACTGGACCTGCTGATGACCTCATCGATCAAGGGAGGCTTCGCATCCGAGTTCTCAGCGGCGGCCGCAGTCGCCTGCCCATTTCGGCTGGCGGTGATCAATGATGAGGTAAGCCAGGACTTCGAAAAAGCATGTCAAATCGCGGCCCGCGATTTCCGACTGCATTGGATCGAACTGCGCTCGATGTGGAATAAGAATCTGACCGAGCTCAGTGCCAAAGAAGTGGAGGAGGCGCGTAAGATCCTCGAGGAACACAAACTGCGGGTCACGGATATCGCGAGCCCGCTGTTCAAGACAGACTGGCCGGGGGCTCCTCGCTCGTCGCAGAGCGAAAGGCGCGACCAGTTTTACGCAAACTTCGATGCCAACGCGCAAGATAAGCTACTCGAGCACTGCATCTTGCTTGCCAAGTCTTTCAATACCGACAGGATTCGCTGTTTTGACTTCTGGCGGCTGGACGATGTGAAGCCCTACCGGGCGACCATCAATGCCAAACTGCAGCAGGCTGCGGAACGCTGCGCTCGGGACAACCTCATCCTGTTGCTTGAGAACGAAATGTCCTGCAACACAGCGACGGGTGAGGAATCAGCCGGCGTGCTACGGGCAATTCCAAATGCTAACTTCATGCTGAACTGGGATCCGGGGAATGCCGCAGCCTTGGGAGACACGCCCTATCCGACGGGCTATCAGCTGTTGCCCAAGGATCGCATCGGACACTGCCATTGCAAGGACGTGGTGCGCAAGCCTGACCTTACATACGACTGGGCTCCGGTGGGCCGTGGCTTGCTGGATTGGGTTGGACAACTACGGGCTCTGCTGCACGACGGTTTCCACGCTGGGCTTAGCCTCGAGACCCACTGGCGCGGCGCGGGTTCGCCGGAAGCTTCCACGCGAGCCAGCATGGATGGGCTCAGGAAGGCGCTGACCAGCGCTGGGATTTCCTGCTGAGTACAGCTACTCGGTTGTGACCGCAGCCACAAGGAGAGCATGATGGTGACGAGGCGTGAATTTCTCGACGCACTTGCGGCGGGTGCGGCCGGGCTGGCTGTGGGAACCACGGCCCAGAGCTATGGCCAGATCCTCGGCTCCAACGATCGCCTTAATTTTGCCCTGATTGGCCTCAACAGCCGAGGCTATGCGCATCTCTCGGCGCTCAAGGCGAACCAGCGCGCCGCCCGCATCTCCCACGTGTGCGATGTGGACGGCGACATTCTCGCGAGGTTCGCGGACAGTGTACGGCAGGAAATGGGCGCGCCGCCCGCAACGGACAAGGACTTCCGCAGGGTCCTTGAATCGAAGGATGTCGACGCCATCACGATTGCTACGCCTGACCATTGGCATGCCGCTATGGCCATTGCCGGATTGCAGGCCGGTAAGCACGTCTACGTCGAAAAACCATGCAGTCACAATCCCGCCGAGGGAGAGATGCTCGTGCAGGCGCAGCAGAAGTACCGCAAGCTGGTGCAAATGGGTACTCAGCAGCGCTCTTCGCCACACACCATGGAGGTCGTCAACAAAATTCACGGCGGCATCATAGGCAGGCCTTACTGCGCGAAAGCTTGGTACGTCAATGTGCGGAAGTCAATTGGCACCGGTAAGCAGGTGCCCGTGCCGCTGCAACTCGACTGGGACCTGTGGCAGGGGCCGGCGCCCCGTCGTCCCTACAAGGACAATGTGCACCCATATAACTGGCACTGGTTCACGCTCTACGGCACAGGCGAAACGCTCAATAATGGCACGCACGAGGTCGATGTCTGCCGTTGGGCGCTGGGTGTCGACTATCCGAAGCGCGTCACTTCGTCGGGTGGCAGGTATCAGTTCAAGGACGACTGGCAGTTTTACGACACGCTGGTGACCAGCTTCGAGTACGAAGACAGAATGATCTCGTGGGAAGGCAGGAGCTGCCAGGGAATGAAGTATTACACCCGCGATCGCGGTTCCACCATCATGGGAACCACGGGCACGGCGCTGATCGACCGTGACGGCTACGAGATCTATGACCTCAACGGGAACAAAACGAACGAGTTCAAAGCCGGCACTACGACATCATCCTCGGATGTCGTCGGCCGCGACGCAATGACCGATGCGCATTTTGCGAACTTCATCGCGGGGATTCTCAAGGGCGAGGAGCTCAATGCTCCTGTGTCTGACGGCAACGTCGCGGTTACAATGCTCCAGCTCTCAAACATCGCGTGGGAAGTCAATCGGGAGTTGCATCTCGATACCCAAAGTGGGCGCATTCAGGGCGACCCGGAAGCGATGATATTGTGGGAGCGCGAGTATGAAAACGGCTGGGCGCCGCATATTTAGGGCACGGCCGTCAGCCAGATTGTTGTCAGGCGTATTTCCAGGAATCGATCAGAGCGGAGCACGGCCACTGGCGAAGTAGTGTCGTTATCAGTCCGAGGCGTACTTTGGAACAGGCCCTTCTCTGCAAACGCCTCGTTCCAGAGATTGCGCCGGGCGCCTGCTGACTCTCGGGTTGCCTGATCCCGCCTGCGACGACTGTGGCCATCGGTCACATTGGTATGAGCCAGCGCTTGAGCAAACTAATTCTCGCCAAGCAAGAAACTGACAATCGCCAGGCCGGTCCCAGTGACCACCAACCATGCGATAAGCGGAGCCAGCCACTCCGCAACCAACCAGGACTTGTTTGTCGTTCCTTGCACTCGTCGCGGCAACACAGAAGGGGAAACTCTCACACTCATCCCCATGTGGCGAACCGTTCTCAGCCTGGCAAAAACCAGCTTCTGGTCAGCCGCGTTGATGCGGTGTGGGCCGGTCACCCACCCCATGTATGCATACGATGAGATTGCTACTAAAACGAAGGCAAACATGAACTCCAGCATCGTTTGCCACGGGACGATCGAATAATCTTCCATGGCTGCCCCCCCCCAGCGTTTCGGTCATCGATTAGCAAAACAGGAAACCTGGCCACCAGTCGCGCCACGTCGTATGAAAGAGGGCCACCTGGGCCACGCGCTCGGGTTCGTCCTGGTCAGGACATATGCTCTCGCAAATCACCGAAATTCAGTGACCGCAATCACTTGTTTCAGTGATTGCGGCACATCGTCCTGGCATCCTATGTAACCCTCAGGTTGCACGAACCATAATTGAGAAAATTGTCCGGCCCTAGCGACAAAGGTTCGGAGGCCTTCTCCGAGCGCACCTTTGGAAAGGGAACCTGGGTCACAGGAAACGGTGATAGCGGACACAGCGACGCTCGGTCCAACATGTGAGCATGAAATTTGTAAATTTGGTTTAGCTCAGGTTCGAGTCTCGGCGCTCGCCGCGGAGGCTGGGCAGCCGGGCTCTGGGTGCCTGTCCCTGAGTATTGCCATGGAAAGCCTTGAACGGATCATCGCGGAGCACCCTTTCTGCAGTGGGCTGGACAGCTATTACCTTGAGCTGCTGGTCACTTGCGCATCCAATGTGCGTTTCGAAACGGACCACCACGTCTTTCGGGAGGGGGGAGAGGCCAGTCAGTTCTATTTGATCCGCGACGGCAAGCTGGCGCTTGAAATGGTTAGGCCGCAACGCCCCCCTCTCATCGTGGAGACCGTAGGAGCCGGCGAGGTGTTGGGGTGGTCGTGGTTGGTTCCGCCACATCGCTGGCACTTCGGCGCACGTGCAGTCGAGCCGGTGCGCGCCATTGCCGTGGATGGTGCATGCCTGCGCACAAAATGCGAGAAGAATCCTAACTTGGGCTACGAACTACTTAAGCGGACGGTTGAGATAGTGGGTCAGCGTCTAGAAGCAACCAGCTTTCGAATGCTCGACCTGTATTCAGCGCACGTGCCAGCAACCCGGAGATGAGTCCGACGGTGACATGCGCGCTCTGATCGCACAACATGCTTTGCAAATTGTGCCACGAATCGGCAGTGCCTCCCTTTTTCACACGAGTTTCGGTTGCCGCAACCTCTTCCTGTCTGCTTCAACGGTGTGCGCCACCATCGTCTTCCGAAAAACAAGTCAGGCTGTATTTCAAAATCGCGCGAAACTATCGAGGCAGGGGAATTGCATCTTGCATGCGTGCATCCCCTGTCTCACCAACAAATAGCTGGCGGAGGATGCGTTTGGGAACTCTGGTACTTCCGACCGATGGAACGCCTCTAACGACGTTTCTTGCTCCGGCTTTGCGCCCGCTTGCACTGCCAGGCATCTGGCCGCAACCACTCTGAACAAGGGAGAGTTGTTCCTATGTCAAAAGACACGCTCACGATCACCGATAATCGCACCAGTCAAACCTACACTCTGCCAATCGAGAAGGGGACAGTCCGAGCGATGGACCTCCGGCAAATCAAGAGTGGTCCGGACGACTTCGGGCTTATGACCTATGATCCCGCTTTTATGAACACGGCTTCGTGCCAGAGCCAGGTAACGTTCATCGATGGTGAACGTGGCATCCTGGAGTATCGCGGCTATCCCATAGAAGTGTTGGCGGAACACTGCACCTTCCTCGAGGTTGCGTACCTGCTGCTGTTCGGCGATCTCCCCAACCAAAGCGACCTGAAGGATTGGGTCCATGAGATTACCCACCACACGATGCTGCACGAGACGACGAAGAAGTTCATGGAGGGTTTTCGCCACGACGCCCACCCGATGGCCATGCTGGTGAGTTCGGTAGCTGCACTATCCACCGTGTATCCGGAGGCTAGGAACATTCACGATCCAGGCAACCGCCTGCTGCAGATCAAGCGGCTAATCGGAAAGATGCCTTCGATCGCGGCCATGTCTTACCGGCACAGCCTTGGTTTCCCGTACGTTTATCCCGACAACGATCTGACCTATACCGAGAACTTCATGAACATGTTGTGGAAGATGGTGGAGCCCAAGTATGTAGCCAATACGGTGCTGGCCCGCGCTCTCGATATTCTGTTCATCCTGCATGCCGATCATGAGCAGAACTGCAGCGCGAATGCGATGCGTTCCGTGGGGAGCTCGCATGCTGATCCGTACCTCGCGACGGCCGCTGCCGCTGCCGCCCTGTCCGGACCGTTACACGGGGGAGCCAATGAAGAAGTTCTCAAAATGCTAGACGAGATCGGCTCGAAAGAAAACGTACCTGCCTATATCAAGAAGGTCAAAGAAGGCCACGGCAAGCTGATGGGCTTCGGACACCGCATTTACAAGAATTATGATCCCCGCGCCAAGATCATCAAGTGGACGGCCGAGCAGGTGTTCAAAGTCACAGGACGCAACCCGAAGCTTGATATTGCCATTGAGTTGGAGCGGATCGCCCTGGAAGACGATTATTTCGTTAAGCGCAAACTGTATCCCAACGTCGACTTCTACTCGGGGATCATCTATCAAGCCATGGGCTTCAAGCCTGAGATGTTTACGGTGCTGTTTGCCATACCGCGTACCGTCGGGTGGCTGGCCCAGTGGCAGGAAATGCTTGTGGATGCGGAGCAGAAAATCGCTCGGCCGCGGCAGATCTACACCGGCCACCGTACGCGCCAGTTTCTGCGGATGGAAAAGCGCACACCCGTGACTGCCGCGAAGCACTAGTTCGTGGCTCATTGAAATCGAGAGCGCGCCCCTCAGGGCTAGAGGATCACCGAGCGGCGACAGCCTGCAGGGGGAGCTCCCGGCTCGAGTTTTCCGATACCGACGCGGAGGGGGATTGTCATGAACCCGTCTGACATCAAGTTCTGTCCACAGTGCGGCGCTAGCGACCTGGCAACGAGGGAAATCACGCCGAACCACGTCCTTGAACTATATTGTCCGCATTGCGGAGTCATAGCGATCCTTCTCTGGTGTGATCACGAGTTGATCGGTCATACTGCCCTGCACGATCTCGACAGCGACTCCGAGGCGTGGTAGCGAACGAGGGAAGCTCACCCAGCTGGGAGTAGAAGGACAGAGTGAGTTTGCGCAGTTTGCCATCACCCTCCATCACTCCCATCGGTACCTCTTCTCCATCGGCTTCAGCCGCCGCTAGCGTAGCTAATTGATCCAATCAGAGCAAACCGTGTTCCGTCATCGAAGGTTGCCGCGATCCAGGTGGATAAAAGCCACCAGCGCTCCCCGGTCCTAGATCCCAGGCTGCTCCCCCTTTGCGGAGGAAACAGCGCGCCTCCTTTCGTCTCCCGCCGGCCTCGCATACTGCCGAGGATGCGTCTTTGTCCTACACGATGCAGCATGCTTTTGCATCCCACGGTTCAATTGTTCACCACTTGACAGAGTGAACATTTCGACGCAATATCGGGGGCCAACCCAGCCTGTCGACGATCTTCGATGGAGCGCACCCAAATTGCGCGCGTAAGCGTAGCGGACCAGGTTGCCGTCATTCTGCGGCAGCGAATCCTGGGGGGCGAATTGCGCCCTGGCACTCCCCTACAGGAGGTTCCCCTCGCCGCCTCGCTGGGGGTCTCGCGCAATACCATGCGTGAGGCCACGCGCATTCTCTCTCTGGAAGGCTTGCTCAAACGCAGCATCCACCGGGGTATCGCCGTGGCCCAGCTCTCCCGCAAGGATGTGCACGAGATCTACCACGTGCGGCGCATGCTCGAGATCGCAGCCGTACTGGCCGCCCGCGATCGCAGCCCGGAGTTGCTTCACGACCTCCGGGCTGCCCTCGACCAGTATGAGAAGTCTGTGCGCGCCCGCGACTGGGTGAGCGCCGTGAGCCACGATCTGTTGTTCCACAGCTTGTTGATCCGGTTTCACGGAAGCAAGCGGCTGGAGGCCTTCCACCAGAAGTTGCTCGGTGAACTGCGCATGGGTATGGTGCTGGTCGACCGTCGGCATGATGACCCGGGCATGCTGATCCCCGTGCATCGCAGGTTGTACCAGTTGCTCACGGCGGGCAAGTTGAAGGAGTGCGCGACCGTGCTCGCCCGACACCTTGACGATTCCGAGGCCAGACTGGCCAAGGTCATGGACAGGCACGCGAGTGCCGAGGCCGGCCAACGTCCTGCCCGGGGAACCAGCTTGCGCAGTCCCAAAGTTGTGGCCGAAAACCTTCGCTAAGGAGAGCCCCATGGAGCGCCCGGTGAGTGTGAGATTGACTGATCCAGCCTTTGCGGCTTTCGCTTGCGGACTCTGTCTCACCTGGCTGTTGTTCGCGAGCAGACCGGTCGCGGCCCAGGTCGTCACCGCCTCCGTTCAAGGCCGCGTCTACGACGCCACCGGGGCCGCGCTTTCGCAAGCCGAGATCACAGCGCTGAATGATGCGACCGGCCTGAGTCGCAAAGTCACCGCCAGCGCTACCGGCGACTACCAGATTACCCTGCTGCCTCCGGGGGACTACACCGTGACCGCGGAGAAGGTTGGTTTCCAGAAGTCAGCCAAGAAGATTCACCTGGAAGTAGGCGGGGCCCCCAATCTCGATTTCAGCCTGGCCGTCGGCCAGATCACGCAGCAAGTCGCCGTGCAGGATGTGGGCGAGGTGGCCGAGCCTACCCGCAGCATGGTCAGCTCCGTGATTGACACCCAGCAGATTCAGTCCCTGCCCAGCAACGGGCGCGAGTTCGTAGATTTCGCCCTGTTGTCTCCGGGAGTTACCATCGGCAACACTACCTCGGGGAGCACGGATGTTATCGTGGAGCCGGTCACCAAGCTTTCTTTCGCGGGACAGAATATTCACTTCAACTTCATCGCGGTCGATGGTGCGGATGACATCTCAACCGCTTCTGGCATCCAGCGTGGTACCCCGCCCCAGGATTCCGTTCAAGAGTTCCGCGTGATCAACACCGACTACACAACCGAGTTTGGACGAGCCACCGCCGGAATCTTGAACATCGTCACTCGGAGTGGCACCAATCACTTCCACGGCTCGGCCTACGAATATTTCCGCAACGATGCGCTGGATGCGGTCAGCGTTCTGTCAGCCCCCGGCTTCCACGTGCTCCGGCAGAACCAGTTTGGCGTCGCCATGGGCGGGCCGATCCAGAAAGACAGGACGTTCCTCTTCGCCAACTATGAAGGGCAGAGGCGTGCCGAATCGCCCACCTACAACTCCGCGGTTCTGACCAATATCGATGCCATTAACAACGTGAAGGCATCGTTCTATGGTCTGCCCCCCGAGAATCTGTTCGTGCTCCGGGATGGGAACACTGATAACGGGTTCATACGCGTCGATGAAAACCTCAATGCCAAGAACTACCTGTACGCACGCTATTTCATCAATGACGATCGGCTCACCAACCAATCCCCTTTGAACAATGGCTTCGACCTACCTTCGGCGTTCAAGAACAACTTTATCCGTGACCAGTCAGTGGCAGGCGGCCTGACGTCGACGTTCTCACCCTCCTGGGTCAACGAACTGCGCATGCAGTATGCGCATCGGACCTTTGATTTTCCCGTCGTGTCGACTCAGCCCCATCTCGAGGTCGCCAATACTTTTGCGGTGGGCGTCAACCGGGGCAATCCTGACATCTATCGCGAGGGACGGTTCGAGCTGGTCGACAACGCAACCCACAACATTTCCAGCCACACGGTCAGCTTTGGCGGCGACTTCAACCGGGTTTCGACTTACGAATCGTTCCCGCTGTTCTATCCGTTTGAGGCGGACTTCGCCAGCTTGCCCGCTTTTCTCGGTACCGACGGCGCTGCGTGCGGTCCAAACACGGTATGTCCGGATCCGTTTGTCATCTTCTTCCAGCGCTTTAGCACCACGACGACGCCGCTCTTCACCGAAGACGCGTTGGCTGGAGGCAACGCAATTTATCAGGGTGGCCCAATTCCGCAAAACATCCGGCAGCAGTCCTCGGCGACTCTGGACCATACTTACACGGGTTTCTATGTGCAGGATAAGTGGAATATGTCCCATGCCCTGACACTCAACGCAGGTGTGCGTTGGGAGTTTGAAACCTGGCCGTCGCATGTGTTGAACACGCAATGGAAGAATGTAGACCCTCGCCTGGGACTGGCGTATAGCTTCGGTACGTCACGCAACGTGGTGTTTCGCGCCGGCTTTGGACTGTTTCACGGGATCATTCCGTCACCCCTGCTGATGTGTCAAGCGCCCTCGTGCGGCGGTTTGGCGACGTATCCCGGGCGTTCGTTCGAAAATGGATTGAACGCGAATACGGGTCTGTTCAGTTTTGCCAGCTCTCCTTTCATCAACTTTCTCGGTCTCAACGCGCTGCTCTCGCCGGCTGCGACCTATCCTAACGGAACCCCGGCGCCTTTCTGCCCCGACGGCACACTGGCCAGTTGCGGCTTCCTGCAGGACGCGACCATTGTCCGCTTCGACCAGAACAGCCAGAATCCTTACGGCATCCAGACCAGTGCTTCGCTAGAGTTCCAGCCCTTCAAGGACACCGTGCTCAACGTTTCAGGCATTTACCTGCGTGGCGTACACCTGGGCAGCTTCTTCAATGTGAACCAACCCAACCCCAGCGGGACTGTCTTCGTACACGACTCTAAGGGAGGCACCGCCTGCAAGAACGTCTACTTTGACTTTGTCACTCCCATCCCACCGAATCCCATCACCCCACCCAATTGCACGCCGTATCCGGCGGCCATGGTCATCCCCAACGTACCCCATATCGCCGGAGTTCCGGGATTCCGCGATCCGCAATACAGTGTATTTTTTGAGGCCGCTTCCAGATGGGATTCCGTCTACAGCGGCCTGCTCGTCACGCTCAACAAGCGCTTTTCCCACAACTTCTCTTACAACATCAGCTACACCTATTCCCATTCGATCGACAACGGGCCCAACCCGAGCTTCGTCCTCATTCCCCAGGACAGTGGGAACTTCCGCCAGGAGAGGGCCAGTTCCGCCGACGACACTCGTCATCGCTTCGTGGGCAATGCCATCTTTTCCAGTCCAGCGGACTGGAACCTGCTCGTGCGCAACTTTACCTTCAGCCTCATCCTGACTTTGCAATCGCCGCAGTACTTCACCAAGTACGCGGGCTTTGACGCAAACGGCGACGTCTTCGGCAACAACGATCGCGTGGGTAGCGAGGCCCGCAACACGTTCAAGGGAGATTCCCTCCAGACGTTGGATGTGCGCCTCGAACGAACTTTCCCCATAAAGGAGCGCCTGAGACTGCAGCTCATGGCAGAAGCCTATAACCTGCTGAACACCGTCAACGTCCGCTACTTCAATACGACCTACGGCGCGGCCGACTTCTGTAACACCACGACGGGCGCAGCCGCGCCTGGCTGTTTCGGCGCGCCTCAGTTGTACCGCGAAGGCTCGCCGAACTCTTTGTACGGAACCCCTAGCGCCGTATTCAACCCCCGACAGCTACAGTTCGTGGCGCGTCTAAGCTGGTGAGAATCGAAAGGGGGAGAAAGACGAAGTATGCGATTTGGTATCTACTGCGAAATGCAGACGCCTGCCGGAAAGTCGCACTACGAGCTGACCTGGGAGATCATGCGGCAGATCGAACATGCCGACGAAGTGGGGTTCGATGTGTATTCCGTGATCGACCACCATTTCTTCCCGAAGTTTTCCATCTCCGCGAACCCTCTGGCCATGTTCGCGGCGGCGGCCCAGCGCACCAAGCGGATCCGCTTTCGCACTGCCCTGCTCACCCTTCCTCTCGAAAACCCGATGCGGTTGGCGGGGATGATCGCAGAAACCGACATCCTCACCCAGGGTCGGCTGGAGTGCGGCCTGGGCCGGGGACATGCCTGGCTGTTTGGCCCATCGGCATTACCCTTGGAGGAGAGCCGCCCTCGTTACAACGAGGCCATTGACATTCTCGAACTCGCCTTCACCCGGGAGAAGTTCTCCTATGACGGGCACTACTACAAGGTGAAGGATGTCAGTGTGGTGCCACGTCCTGTGCAGAAACCGCATCCTAAGTTCTACACCGGCGGGACCAGCGACATCACCTACCAGATGGCGGGCGAGAAAGGCTGGGGTGTGTTCGTGCCACCGCTGTTGCCTTGGTCTGTGCTGGAGGCACCGCTCGGAATTTACAAGAAGGCCTGCGCCGAACACGGGCACTCGCCAGACATTGTTTACATCCGCCCGGTATACATCGACACAGACGAGAAAACCATCCGCCGTGAAGTGGAGCAGGCGCTGCACAATTTCCTGACTTTCAACGCGTCGCCCGTTGAGTCCCTGCAGGACGAACAGATGAAGGCGGAGTTGCGCGCCAAAGGCTATGGCTTCTACGCCAGCGGCGCGCTCGAGTCTCTCACCCGACTGGCCTACGATGAGATCGTGGACCAGGAGATCGGCTTTATCGGGACACCTGAGAAAGTCATTCGCCAAGTCGAGGCCTTGCGGACCAAGGGCGGCATCGGTGAACTCGCCATCGTTTCCAATTTCGGCGGACTCGAGCATTGGAAGAGCATCAAGACCCAGCACCTGTTTGCCAAGCATGTGATGCCGGCTTTCCGGCAGGAAGCGGGCGAACTAGCTGCCGACTAGAGTTTGCAAGGCACTCCCCCAAGGCGCAGTACGTTGATCCCATGGCGACCAATGTAGCAGCGGCCAATCCCGCAACCGTCTTCGCGCCCCTGGGTGCAAGACGGCTGCTGGTTTTCGGCGGCATCGCTCTGGTCGCTGCGGGCATGCTGTTCGGCGACATCTTCGCAGTCTTCGTTCTTCACCAGAATGCCGGGCAGACCGGGGAAACCCTGCTCACTGCCACCCAGGCGGTCTCCGCCGGTAACTCGCTGGCGGTCCGGGAACTGTTCGCACACATCGGTGGGCTTCTGGAGGATCACGGTACGAAAGAGGATACCCATGTCCACATGACCGACGTGGGGTATCTCGCTCTGCTGCTGGCGCTCCTCCAGCCCTATGTCGCGCTTTCCCCAAAGCACAAAAAACTGCTCGCCAGTCTGATCCTGGCCGCTGGGGTGCTGCTGCCGGTTGGTATTTTTCTGATTCACTACGTGGGCCTCGCGTACAGCCCTTTACCCGTGATCGGCTGGGCCAGCGTGCTTGCGGATTCCGCCGGGGCTTTGCTGATCGTGGTCCTGCTCATCGAGGCCGGAGGCCTGTGGAAGCACTTCCGCGGCGCTGCCGTCGCCAGCGAACCTCAATTGCCACGAGACCGCAGTTGGGAGCGGCGGATCCTGCTGAGCGGAGGAACCTGGCTGGTGCTCTTAGGATTCCTGTACGGGGCGTGGTACGCGGGAATCGACCTCTACCGGCACGAGGCCCGGGAAACCGAGATCCTGAAATCCATGCTGCGCGGCGCGGTGAGTGCGCAGGGGGGTAGCGTTATGGCCGTGGCGGACTACGGCTCGCTGGCAGCGGAACGCGCGGTCAAGATTGCAGCGCACGCGCACATCATCGAGTTCGGATTGCTGGCGATCCTTCTTTCCTTTGTGCAGCCGTATGTCTATCTGAGCGAGAAGTGGAGGCGGCGCTGGGTGTACGTGCTGCTGGCGGGGTCGGTGATGCTGCCAGTGTTCGTGTTACTCGAGGTGAAACTCGGGCTGGTTGCGGGAGGGATCGCCGATGCCGGCGGTCTTCTCGTCATCATTGCCTTGATGGGAATGCTGGTTGGGATGTTGCGCTACACTGGCAAGCTGGATGCGGACGTGGCACCATGAGCCCATCGAGAAAGCTCCTGGTCTTTGGGGGAGTCAGCCTGGCTGCGCTTGGCATGTTGTACGGCCTGCACTACGCGGTCTTTGTTGAGCACCAGACCCTCAACCAGATGGGCACTTCGCTGGCCCAGGCTTTTGGCCAAGCGGCGGAACGGCGCATGCCTGAAGCGGAGTCCTCGGTGGGAACATACGCAGCCACCAAATACAACTACGTACGCCAAGTGGACGTTCACTCGCATTGGATCGGTTTGGCCATGCTCCTGATCATCCTCGGGGTGGCGTTTGATAGTGTGGCCTTCGTTGAGCCGGTTCGCCTGTGGATGGCGGGTGCCTTGTTGGTCGGGTCCGTATGTTTCCCGCTGGGGGTGATCCTGCAGACGTTTACCCACGGTGCTGCGTTTGCCTCCGGGCTGGCCATTGGCGGATCCGCTCTGGTCACAATTTCACTGGCTGGCGTGGCCTGGGGTTTCGGCCGGAAAATGGCTTAGCGAAGGCCGACCCTCGCCCTTCCACTATGCTCAGGGGCAGGCAAGCCGGCAACACGCCGAGGCCACAGAAGAGCGAGCCGCTTTGACGGCTCCGATCCGGGGGAAAAGGAGTGTATCCGCGACCCTTTCATTATCATCGTGCCGGCAGCCTCGAGCAGGCGGCGACCATGCTGGCTCAACTCGGAGAGGAAGCAAAGTTGCTGGCCGGGGGGCAGAGCCTGATTCCACTGATGAAGCTCCGCTTCGCCAGTCCGAAGCACCTGGTGGATCTGAATTATGTGCCCGGCGCCTCCTATATTAAGGAGGAGGACGATGTGCTGCTTCTTGGGGCGTTGACCCGTCACGCCAGCATCGAACACTCGCCTCTCGCCGGGAGAATACCCATTCTCCATGATTGCGCTGCCGGGATTGCAGATGTTCAGGTCCGCAACCGGGGAACCATCGGCGGGTCGCTGGCGGAAGCGGATCCAAGTGGAGACTGGGCAGTCGCTCTTCTAACCCAGACTACGGAAGTGCGCTGCCTGGGAACCAAGGGGTCACGCAGCGTGCCACTCTGGGAGTTCATCAAGGACGCCTATACAACGGTGCTGCAGCCTGACGAAATCGTGCGCGAAATCGCCGTGAAGATTCCTTCGCGAGGAAGTGGCAGCGCCTACCTGGCATTCAAACGCAGCGCTCCGGTCTATCCCACAGCCAGCGCCGCGGTGCAACTCAGCTTGGAGGCCGGTGTCTGTAAGGAAGTGGCGATCGTGCTGGGGTGCGTAGGCCTCACTCCGGTCAGAGTCCGGGCGGCGGAAGACGCGCTGCGGGGAAATTCGGTGGATGCCAAGGCCATCGGCACCGCCATGGAAGCAGCCCATGCGGCGGCCGACCCGCAACCGGACATGCGCGGTTCAGCGGAATACAAGCGTACCCTGGTCGCAGCACTGGTGAGGCGGGCCATCGAGGCCGCGTCGCTTCGGGCACGCGGAGAACGAGTCGAGGTTAGCCACATCTATGCCTGAAATCTTTGAAAACGTCGCTCTCCAGTTGAAGGTCAATGGCAGGCATTATTCTGTCGCGGTCGAACCGCGCACGCTGCTCGTCGAACTTTTGCGCGAGACGCTCGATCTCACCGGCACGCACGTGGGTTGCGACACCAGTTACTGCGGTGCGTGCACGGTGTTAATGAATGGAGCGGCGGTAAAATCGTGCACCGTGTTGGCGGTCCAGGCGGACGGGGCTGAGATTCTTACCGTCGAAGGGTTGGAGAAAGACGGCCAACTGCATCCCATCCAGAAGGCGTTTGGTGATGCTTACGGCCTGCAGTGTGGATATTGCACTCCAGGATTGATGCTTTCCGCCTACCAGTTGCTGGCACGGACGCAGGAGCCGACGGAAGAGGAGATCCGCAAGGCCATCGCCGGCAACACCTGCCGATGCACCGGATACCAGAACGTGTTCAAGGCGATCGAATGGGCGGGACGGAGCTTGAGAGGCGGATAGCCATGGCGATCAAGTTTGGTGGCAGCTTCGAGGTGGGGCGGCAACCGGAAGAGGTGTACCAGTTCCTGACCAACCCCAGCAAATTCGCACCGCTGCTCCCCGACTTTCAGGGAGTGACGGTCCAGGATCCGGAACACTTCACGGTGAAGGTGAACGTTGGGATTTCCTACATCAAGGGCACAGCCGAAGTGAAGATCTATCTGTCCGAGACAGAGTCTCCCAAGCGGGCGCAATATAAAGGACAGGGGAGCATGGCAGGAGGCACGGTCAGCATGGTTGCCGGTTTTGATCTGACGCCGGCGGCTACCGGTACGCGGGTCGCCTGGCAGGGTGAGGCACAGGTTTTTGGGCGTCTGACCTCGGTTGCCGGCGGCCTGTTGGAACCGCTCGGCAAGAAGCAGGTGCAAAAACTGATCGACGGTTTGCAGGCAGCTTTGCAGTAAGGGGTGAGAAATAGCGTGAGCGAAGCCGAGAACGAGACCTGGGTCGGCAAGGCGGTGCCGCGCAAGGAGGAGAACCGCCTGCTGCGGGGCCGCGGCAAATTTGCGGACGACCTGAAATTTCGCGAGATGCTCTATCTGCGCTTTGTGCGTTCGCCCTACGCGCACGCGAAAATCACGAGCGTTGACACCTCCGAAGCGGAGAAGATGCCCGGCGTGGTCTGCGCCGTGACGGGCGCGGAGCTGGTCTCCCAGACACAGCCGTTTATCGAGATCGGCCCCGATGCCGCGGCCAGAATTCGTGACTTTCCTCTGGCTGTGAGCAAGGTGCGCTTCCAGGGTGAACCGGTCGCCGCCGTGGTGGCCGAGTCGCCGGCCTTGGCCGACGACGCCGCCGAGTCCGTCCGCGTCGAATATGAGCCGCTCGAACCTGTCGTGGAGGCGGAACAGGCGCTCACCGACGCGAGCATCCTGCATGACGAAGCGGGAACGAATAAGGTTTGGAACGGCGTCTTTGAGTATGGCGACGTGGCCGGGGCTTTCCGTGAGGCCGCTTCCATTGTCACCATCGACCGCATGCATTTCCATCGCTTCAGCAGCACACCGCTCGAGAATAACGTAATCATCGGGCAGTGGGACCTGAAGGATGATCGCATCTACTACTGGTGCAACAATTCGTTTCCCTCCTTCGCCATCCAGTTTCTGGCGGCGCACCTCAACGTTCACATCGACCGCATCCGGGTGCAGACCGAAGACATCGGCGGCAGCTTCGGTATTAAGATCACCAGCTACCCACAGATGGCCGTGTGCGCGCTGGCCTCAAAAAAGGCCGGGGGCCGGCCGATCAAGTGGGTGGAGACGCGCTCCGAACATATGACATCCAGCGCCCACGGGAACGAGCGCACCTTCCGCGACACGCGGGTTGCGCTCGACAAGGACGGCGTGATCACCGCGATTACTTCGCACCACATCGATGACTGCGGGGCTTACCCGCGTTACGAGCCTCTGGGATGCGTGATCTGGTCGCAGGTCTTCCCGGGCGTGTACCGCTTCCGCAATGCGCGCATCGACTTTACCCAGGCGGTGACCAACAAGTGCCCGGTGGGACCCAATCGCGGCTATTCGCGCATGCAGCATCTCTGGTTCCTGGAGCGCGTGGTCGATATTTGCGCGCATGAGTTGTGCATTCCCGCCGACGAGATGCGCTTGCGCAACTACATTCGCCCGGAAGAGTTTCCCTACACCACGCCCAACGGGTGCGTGTACGACTCCGGCAACTATCCCGAAATGCTCGAGATCGCCAAGAAGCTGATCGGCTGGGCTGAGTGGAAGAGAGTGCAGGCAGATGGCCAGAAACAGGGACGGCTGATCGGCATCGGCATCGGCACCACGCTCGACTCCGGGACGAACAACTTCGGGCAGGCGCAGATCGTGAACCCGGGTGCGCCCTTCTCCGGAAATTCCCAGGGCGCGAACTGCAAGCTCGACATCTACGGAGAGGTGGTCGTGGCCGTCGGATCATGCCCGCAGGGCCAGGGGCACGAGACGACCGCGGCGCAGGTCGTCGCTGACGTGCTGAACATTTCCCCCGATCTGATAACGGTGCGCACCGGATTCGACACGGAGCGCAACGTGCACACCGGATTCTCGGGAACGTACGCCAGCCAGTTTGCGGTCTCGGGCCTGTCGGCGGTTCACGGCGCGGCGCAGAAACTCAAGGGCGAAATGAAGCGGCTGGCTGCATTTGTCCTCGACAGCCAGCAGGAGGACCTGGAATTCGGCATGGGCGCGCAGGGCCCGGAGGTGCGTTCGAAGTCGAACGGCAAGTCGATTAACTACTGGGGACTGGCGAACATCGTGAATGTCAACAGCGCCATACTGCCGGCGGAGTTACACGAAATCACGCTCAATTGCCGCTACGTCTGGCGCGCGCCGTTCAAAGTGCCGGATAAGCAAAAGAAGTACGGCAATCTCACGCTGACGTATGCGTCGCAGTTGCACATGGCGGTGGTGGAGGTCGACCGGGAGACTTTCATTCCCAGGATCCTCGACTATGTTGCCGTGGACGATTGCGGCAAGGTCATCAATCCTCCCATCGTGGAGGGACAGGTCTACGGCGCGACCGCCCACGGCATTGGCGCGGCTTTGCTGGAGAATTGTGTTTACGATGAAGTGGGCAACATGTTGACCAGCACGTTCAGCGACTACACGCCCATCACGGCGGTCAACATGCCCCGCGTGAAGTACGGGCACATCGAGACACCGTCGCCACACAGCTACAGCGGAGCCAAGGGCATGGGCGAAGGCGGGGCCGCACCGTTGCATACCATCTCAGCCGCGCTGCAGGACGCGCTGTTTGACAAAGGCGTGTTCATCGCGGATTCGTTCAACAACCCGGACCGTCTTTTCCGGGCGTTGAAGGGCGAGATTTATCGCGTGGATAAGTCGGTCAAAGTGGAGCGGAGGGTTGCTTGACTGCCGGCATGAAGCGGGTTTGCATCATCGGATGTGGAGCGATTGGAAGCCTGTATGCCGCACACCTCGCCCGCGTGGCAGAAGTCTGGGCCCTGGTGCGGCGAAGCGAGCATGCCGAGGCCTTGAATCGGGAAGGGCTGCGGGTCAGCGGGACACACAACTTCTCGGTCCGGTTGCAAGCCACGACCAAGACTGCCGACTTGCCCGAGTGCGACCTGGGCATCGTCGCCACCAAGGCGACGCAGGTCGAGGAATCGATCACTGAGGCGGGGAAACGATTGGACCGAGGTGCAGTGCTCTCCGCCCAGAATGGCCTGGGTAGCGAAGAGATCATTGCGCAGCACACGCGAGGCTACGTAATTCGCGGCACGACATTCATGAGCGGTACTCGGCACAGCGACACCCATGTCCAGTACGAACTGGACACGGCCACCTGGCTAGGACCGTTTGAACCCCGCCGTACCCCACTTGCGGTGGTGCAAGAGGCTGCAGAACTGATGGTAGCGGGCGGATTGAGGGCGGAGGCGCTCGAAGATGCGCGTCCGGCGCAGTGGTCGAAGCTCATCTTTAACGCTTCGGTGAACGGAGTGTCGGCGCTGACCGGCCTGCCACATTCGCCGCACTTCGCCGCAGAGGACCGTTTCGACGATCTCGGTCACCTGTTGCATGCGCTGATCGAGGAAGGGAAGCAGGTAGCGGCGGCGATTGGTGTCCGTTTGCACGACGATCCGTGGGAGATGAACAAGATCGGCGCGCTGACCAACCATCCTCCTTCGATGTTGTATGACGTGCGTCACCAGGTGCCGACCGAAGTGGAGTTTCTAAGTGGAGCGATCGCGCGCGAAGCGCAGCGGGTGGCGGTTGCGGCGCCCCTGCACACGGCGGTTTACCGGCTGATCCGGGGGAAAGAAGAGGGTTGGACATTCAAGGATGAAAACCAGCCGCTCGTCGCTCTGGAGAGGAGAAGCAATTGAGGAAGGACCAGCCGTGCTAGGCTGGTTTTCCTTCGTGCTCCCCGGTGTTCTGTGGTCCAGAAGGTTGTCACGACCAAGGACACGAGGGGGGCCTCCCGGCGACGAGTTGGTTACCAAGTTCCATCTCACGAGGAAGCATCATGATTTGGCCTGTCGATGAGGTAAAGCTGAACCGGGTGCGGTCGCTTATGCAAGATCAGGAGATAAGCGCGCTGGTGGTGCGCGCGCCCGACAATGTCCTATATCTCACTAACTACTGGTGCATGAAGGGATATGACGCGGTCGTGTTCCCCCGGGCAGGGAATCCGACCCTCATCGTGCTGGAACCCCAGTTGGCGGACGCCACGAGAAACGCGTGGACTTCGGATCTGTTGCTGTTTAAGGGCTATGACGAGCAGGATCCCCGCCCGCCGCAGTATCGCGCTCTGGATCGCACCCTGGAGACTCTGAAGAAGAGGGGCTTGACCGACAAGATTGCGGTGGAACTGAACATGGGCACGCAGAGCGCCGATCGCATGGTAGGTGAGCCGACCACGCCGACGCAGAATTACTTCGATGCCTTCCGTAAGATTTCGGGGCAGGTGGTCGACGCCACACCGCTATTGAACGAAGCACGCGCCATAAAGACCAGCCAGGAGATTGAGCGTATGCGCCTGGCCAATGAACTGGCGGCGCTCGCCATGGAGTACACGCGTGAACACATGCGGCCGGGCATGAAGGAAAGTGAAGTCGGCGGCATGTATGAAGGCTTCGTGCACGGGCTGGGCGTGGGATACAAGGGGAAGGTGGAAATGGCGCGGGCCTTCACTTTGGTCTGGTCAGGGAAGGGAATTGCGACGTTCACTGCCACGGGGGATCGCCCCGTCCAGAAGAACGAGCCGACCCTGTTCGAGATCTGGGTGTGCGCCGACGGCTACTGGACGGACCTCACCAAGAACGCCTGTCCCGGGGATCTCACACCGGAATATCACAAGCTGCTCGATCTTCTGTTAAAGGTGTTCGGAGAGGCGGTTTGCCATGCGAAGGATGGCGCCGATTTTCCCGGCCTCGACCGGCTCATCCGGGCTCGTATCGCCGAAGGTGGATATCCGGGGCAGCCATCCCATCCCATTTGCCACGGGGTGGGTGCGCGGGCCCACGAGCCCCCGTATGCGCACCAGGCGGGCACGGGCACCATGAAGAAGGGCATGGTGCTGGCCATCGAACCTGGCATCTATTGGCAAGGCGGCGGGGGCTTGCGACTGGAGGATGACTTCCTGCTGACGGAAAACGGCAACGAGAAGCTCTGTACCGATCCTGATGATTTCCGCTTGGTGCAGCGAAACTGAAAAATCGAGGGGGTGGTCGAAGTTTTGACGCCGACAAGCAAAGAACGGAAGACGAACCTTGATCCCAGCGTCGTAGATCGCATCCTTGCCGGCGTAAACGAGCAGGAGATCGTCGACATGGCTTGCCAGGTTATCAACATTCCCAGCGCGACGGGAGAAGAGCTGCAGATGGCCGAATGCATGCGGCACGCTCTCGAACAGCTTGGTCTTCAGGTCACCTGGCAAGAGGTGGAAGAAGGTCGCGCCAACGTGGTCGGACGCTGGCCTGGAGCGGGCGGTGGCAAGAACCTGATGTTCAACGGTCACCTGGACACCTCGAATACCGGCAACGAAGAATTCCTCACCGGAATCGGGTACAAGCCGAAGGCTACAGTCCGCGATGGTTTTCTCTATGGGCTGGGCGCCTACAACATGAAGGGCGCCCTGGTGTGCTACACGCAGGCCGTGAAGGCGTTGCAGCGGGCGGGCGTGCGGCTGAAAGGGGATGTGATTGTCGCTGCCGTAGCCGGAGAGATTGAAAAGACACAATGGGGCGAATTCCAGGGGAAACAGTACCGCGGCTACGGTTGCGGCACGCATTACCTTGTGAACCACGGCGTGTTGCCGGACATGTGCATCTTGGGAGAGCCTACGGACTCTCACCTGGTGCTCGAACACTTTGGTTCCATGTGGGTGCGCATCAGTTGCACAGGGATCTACGTGCACACGGCATTTTGCGAAGGGCGCGAGGAGATGAACTCCATCCGACGGATGCACCAGCTGATGCAGCCGATTATGCGGTGGATTGCCGTGTGGGAGAAGAAGGCATCTTATGGCGGCAAGAAGGCGATCGTGAACTTGGGCGGCATCCGGGGTGGGCATGCGTGGCGCGCCAGTCGCACGCCAGAAAAAACGGACCTCTTCCTCGATGTGCGGGTTCCGCCCACGATCCCCCTGAGCGAGGCGCGGCGGGAAATCCAGCAGGTCTTTCTCGAACTCGAACACCAGCATCCCGACTGGGGAATGGAGTTCGAGACCTATGTTTCGGTGCCGGGTGCGCGTATCGATGAGCAGCACGAACTGGTGCAAGCCCTTGTCGTCAACCATGAACGCATCATGGGCAAGCCGCCGGAGCGGGAGGTGGTGACCTGGTGCTCGGATGCGAGCGTGCTCAGCCGCTACGGAATCGAAACCATAAACTACGGTCCCTCCAGTGGGCCGCGGGACAAAGACGGGGAGAAGGTCAGGATCCAGACGCTGGTTGAGATTACCAAGGTGTATGCGTTGACGGCTGCGGAAATCTGCGGTCGGGTGTAGCCCGGTCCGATTTGCAATGAGGGAAGATTTGCCGAGCCAGAAGGAAATCGAACGGCGTTACGGCAACCTCCGCTCCCGCATGGAGAAGGAAGGTCTCGACGCGCTGCTGGTCTGCGGGAACCAGTATGCCGGCTTTGAAGGCGCCGTCTTCTACATGTCGGGCTTCGAGATCGTGCACCGGTATGTGTACCTGCTTTTCCCGCTTGTCGGCGAGCCTACGCTTGTCTTCCCGCGCGAGGCCCGGTGGATCGGCGACAAGATCAAGCCATGGGTGAGGGACCAGGTTTGGCCGGATGTTCCTGGGCACTGGATCCGAGAGCGGGCCGAAGACCGCAAGTGGAAGCGTCTGGGTGTGTACGGCATGAACTTCGTCATGGCAGTCGGCGATTACCGCGAGTTGGCACCAGGGTCATTCGAGCTGGTTCCCTTCGACGCACAGTTCGACATGGCACGCGCGGTTAAGAGCGAGGAGGAACTGGCCGAGGTTCGCGATGCCATGGACATCATTCTCGACGGCTTCTGGGCGTTGGTCGAAGCGTACGAACCGGGAAGGACCGAAGCCGAGATCATGGCCCCGGCCGTCGAACGCTTCTTCGCGCGCGGAGCCGGTCCTCGCATGATGAACATCTTGCTCTCCGGTTCCCAGGGCGAGGCCAACGCCTTCTTCAAGGTTCCCGGCCACCGCGTGGTAGCAGCCGACGACCTGTTGCTGTATTCACTGGAAATCACCGGGGCGGGCGGCTATTGGGTGGAATTCTCGAGGCCCTTGTTGCGCGGCAGGCCGAGCGACACGACACGGCGCATGGCCGATGCCTATCCGGCCGCCCTGGAAGCGGCGCGGAAACTCATGCGCACTGGCGAACTGGCCAGCAACGTGCATCGTGCCGTTGCGGAGGCCTTCGCCAAACACGGCTTCTCCCTCGGACACCTCTCGGGACATTCCATTGGCACCACCATGATTGAGTACCCAGCGATCGGCGCGCAGAGCGATGTCCGGCTGGAAGAGAATATGGTCTTTTCGCTTCATCCCCAGGTCGTCGACCAGGACGGGAAGGTGTGTCTCTACACCCAGGACACCTACTGCATCCGCCAGGCTGAGGGCGAATGCCTCGCCGATGTGCCGTGGCAATTCTTCACCGGTAAGGAAACTCGCGCCGGGGTGGTGCGATGAAGGTCTGCATCGTGGGCTGCGGCGCGGTTGGCAGCCTGTTCGCCGCGCACCTTGCCCGCGCGGGCGAGGCGGAAGTCTGGGCGTACGACGTCTGGAAGGAGCACGTCGAGGCGATTCGTAAGACGGGATTGAGAATTTCCGGAGCCGCCGAGTTCACGACCAAACTCAACGTTACCAGCGATCCGAAGCAACTGCCGTCCTGTGACTTCGGCATCGTGGCCACCAAAGCGATCCACACGAGCAACGCGATCGCGCAGACGGCGCACGTCTTCAGTGAAAATGCAGCCGTGTGTTCTGTCCAGAACGGCGTGGGCAATGAAGAAATCCTGGCCGAACACGTGAGAGAAGTCATCCGCGGTACGACATTTCCGGCCGGCCATCCCATCGCTCCGGGCCATGTCGGATACGACATCAAGGGCGATACCTGGATTGGTCCTTTCGAACCGAGACCAACGCCGATGAGCAAGGTGGAAGAACTGGCGGGATTGCTGACCCGCGCGGGCATGAAAACGATCGCTTTGGCGGATGCGCGCGGAGCGCAATGGACCAAACTCATCTTCAACGCTGCCACCAATCCGGTAGGCGGGCTCACGCTTCTGCATCACGGCGCTGCAGCTCGCTTTGCTCCGACTGCGAGATTGTTCGAGGACTTGATCGCCGAGGGTGAGGCTGTTGCCCGCGCGCTCGGCATCAGCCTGCACGGCGATCCGCGAGACCTCGTGCACAAAGGTGCGGATGCCCCAGGACGCCACCGGGCGAGCATGCTGCAAGATGTTCTGGCCCGCCGCTCGACGGAAGTCGATTTCATGAATGGTGCCATCGTGCGCTGGGGGGAAAACTCAGGTGTTCCCACTCCTCTGAATCGTGCCGCGTGGGAGTTGATCAAGGGGCTTGAGCATTCCTGGACCGATCCGGACTGAGACCCCCGAAAGAATGAGGATTCATGACCCTTCCTTTCAACATCGGTGTGCTGCAACTCAGCATGGAGCCGGTGCGCGAGACACTGGCGATGGCTGAGGCTTGCGAAACGGCCGGCTTCGATACGTTCTGGATTGCAGAGGCCTACCCCTGGTGGCGCAAACATTCGTTTGAAGCGCGCTCCTCCACGGCGATTCTCGCCGTAATTGCTAGCCGGACCAAGCGGATCCAGCTCGGCTGGGGAATCATCTCGCCGTACACGCGGCATCCCGTGCAGATCGCCATGGAAGCGCGCGTGATGCAGGATCTGGCGGGCCAACGGTTCCTGCTGGGTCTGGGCGCCTCCAAGATCTTCATGAAGGAGATTGGTGAGGGCGAAGGGGAGAAGATCGGCCCGGCGAGGGTGATGCGGGAGAGCATCGAGATTGTCCGGGGAGTGCTGCAAGGCGATGCGTTTCAGTACCGGGGAAAAGTGTTTCAAGCGAACGTGCCTGCGCTCAAGACAGACGCGTACGCGCCGCGTGACATTCCACCACTGTATGTGGCCGCGACCGGGCCGGTGCTGCAGAAGATGGCAGGCTCTATCGGCGACGGGCTCCTTACCGCCAGCATCACTACGCCGGCGTTCGTCCGTTACTCGCGTCAGAACATGGAAGAGGGCGCTCGCCAGGCCGGGAAGGATCCGGATCGGCTGATTCTTGGGTCGGTCATCGTGGGGAGTATCGGCCACGATTCGGCTGCGGGCAAGAAAGGAGCCCGCGAGCAGGCAGCGATGTACCTGGCCAACAAGGTGCAGAACATCAGAGGCTCGGCCGACGTGCTGCTGGAAAGCGCAGGCCTGACCTTCGCGGAACTGCAGCCCATTGCGCATGCGATGGAGGAAGGCGGCCGCGAAGCAGCGGCCAAGGCGGTGACCGACGAGATTCTAGGCAAAGTGTGCGCTATCGCAGGCACGCCCGAAGAATGCGTTCAGAGGATCGAGGAGTATCGTGCCGCTGGCTGTACCCACGTCATGCTGGAAATCTGGGGCGACGATCGCACCGGGCAAGCCCGGCTCTTTGGGGAGGCGGTGTTGCCTCACTTCGGGAAGTGAGCGTATCGCAGGTATAGCTGTCAGCTACTAGCTCTAGGAGGACGGGATATCCCAGCCAGGTTTTCAAGAATATTGGCTGCGTTTCCACGGAGTCGAGGCTTTTTGTGGGACTTGACCGGAAAGAGCCCGGTCTAAGTGAAGGTCCTCTCGTAGGGCGGTGCGTAACCCTTTTCGCAGTCGCCATCAAGGTTTCGGCGGTGCGCTAACTTCTGCGACGATTTGGCGAAACTCCTCGTCAGTCACCAATCCACGCTTTGCGATCGCCCGCTTTTTTACCATAGCCAGGATGGGAGCGCGTTGCTCGGACGTGACCGCGAGTTGCAATTCCTTGGCCTTAAGCTCAATGCTGTCGAGTCCACTCTTCTTGCCCAACACGATACGGCGCTCCGCGGTCACCAGTTCGGAAGAATAGGGCTCGATGGCTTCCGGGATGTGAAACTGGCTGGCGACGGCGCCACTTTCTCGCATAAAGAGATTCTCACCCACAATGGGTTTCCAGGCTTCGAGCTTGTAGCCGCTGGCCCTTTGCACGACCTCGGAAACAGCACGCACCTTTTCCAGGTTCAGCAGCACGGGTACGTCATACAGGCAACGCAGGGCGAGAGCGATCTCGGAGATATCGGCGTTTCCGGCGCGCTCTCCCATACCGTTGACGGTGCCCTGGATCCAGGAAGCTCCGCCGCGGACCGCTGCCACTGCACAAGCGGTGGCCATGCCAAAGTCGTTGTGTCCGTGCCAATGGAGGGGGACATCCGGCCCAACCCAGCCACGCACTTCGCGCACCAGGAACTCCGACGCTTCCGGGCCACAGGCGCCGATCGTGTCCACAACCACGAGCTCTCGAGCTCCGGCCTCGAGCGCCGAGAGGTAGACGCGCTTCAGGAATTCGAGGTCGGTTCGTGTTCCGTCGACCGCGAAGAAGGCCACCGTGATGCAATTCTGTTTGGCGCAAGAAATGGCATCGGTGACGCGGCGAAGGACCTCGTCCTGGGTGATGCCGTAGGCTTTAAGCTTGATGGCACTGGTGGGTGCTTCAATGACCGAAGCAGCGAGGCCCAGCCGCAGCAGTTCCTCCACGTCGGGTTTGACGGCGCGGGAAAAACCCCATAACTCCGCCTTCAGACCCGCTTTCTGCATCAGCTGGATGGCTTCGGCATCTTCTAGCGAGACGCGCGGAAAGCCAGCCTCGATTCGGCTCACGCCCAGTTCGTCGAGCTTCACAGCGATCTCGAGCTTCTGCTCGGGCGAGAGGACCACGCCGACGGTTTGCTCGCCGTCACGGAGAGTAGTGTCGTAGAAGCGTACCGGCGTCGGCGGGAAAGCGGCCCGGATCTCCGGGCGCGCATTCAGATCGCTGACCCAGATTTTCGAGTTGGTGGTCAAGGTCATCGAGGATTCGGTCTCCCGAGGGGCCAGAGCGCCGTTTTCAGAGCCAGCTTTCGAACCCAAAGACCCATTGTATAGGCGCCAGAGCCTCAAAGCGGGTTGATGGCAAGCGGTTGCGGGCATGCCTGAGGGCATGAATCGCCGAGGGAGCCTCGTGGGGACGGGCGAGGACGTCCGTCACTCCGCGGTATGAGTCTTCATGCGGCCCAGTATTAGTGCCTGGTTTCCTGAGTGGCCAGAGCCTCGGCCTTGTGGCCATAGGCCTGCTCCCAGGAGAGCACGCGGTTGCGCAGAACACCGATTTTCTCGATCTCGCACTCTATGACGTCGCCCACCTTGAGATACCAGGCCTTGGGGTCTCCACTGAACGCAGCCACCCCGGATACTGTTCCGGTCGAGACCACGTCGCCGGCGCTGTAGCCCATCGGCGAGTAGTGGGATAGGATCTCCGGAATTTTCACCGACATCTTGCTCGAATGCGAGCGCTGCCGCGTTTCGCCGTTGACGCGCAGTTCCATGGCGAGGTTGTGCGGGTCGGGAATCTCGTCGGCGGTCACGATCCACGGGCCCAGCGGGCAGAAGGTGTCGATACCCTTGCAGAAGCTGAATACGCCCGATTTCATTTCCCGGCGCTGGATGTCGCGCGCGGTAACGTCATTGAAGATGACATAGCCGCCCACGTGCTGGGATGCCTCCTCTGGCGTGAAGTGCTTCCCGCCCCGCTTGAGGACGACCGCCAGTTCGAGTTCGTAGTCGAGTTCCTGGGTGAGATGCTCAGGATAGATGACCGGCTCTTCATTGCCGATGATGGCGTCTACGTTCTGGAAAAACACGATCCAGGGCATGACGGGATGGGAGAAGCCAGCTCGGCTGGCTTCTTCATGATGCTCGCGGAAGTTGCCGGCGGTGTGGAAGAACTTCTTGGGGATGATGGGTGCTTTCCACTTGACGTCGGAAGCGCGGAAGAAGACAGGCTCGCCGTTCGGACCGACGGTGCCGGAACCGAGGACATAATCCAGCGCGTTCTGGGCCATTTTCAAACTGGAGTCTCCGCCCGCAAATAGCGCGCGCATGTTGGGGGGGACGAGGGCGTCGGCCAACCGATCATTGGCAGCTTCGCCCTGCACATCGCGGAGATAGAGAGCGGCAGCGATGTTTAGGTCAGCGACGCGGCCGTCGCTTGTGACTGCGCCGATGCGGTACTGTTCGAGGGGATTGAGAAAGGTGATGAGTCGCATGGAATCCGTCGAAACCCCAGGCTAAGAGTGTAGTTTTCCGGTGTCGGGGTTGTCTACAAAAGGGCGGACGAATGAGCAGCAGCCTTGAACCGCAAGCAACCGCACTTCGCTCCTGGCCGGTGAGACGGGCACCTATCCATACCACCAAGCCTATCTAATACTTGGTGGATGCGCCGTTCTGTTGCAGGGCTTCGTTGGCTTTCGCCGTGATCTGGTTGCGCACATCCCAGAGATCCTTATAGAAGAGGTGCTCCATGCGCTGGTGCAGAACTTCGACCGGGGTGCCCATGGTGCCGACGACTCCGCCGCCGATGATGCGCTGCGCCAGCTTGAGGTGGTGAAAGCGGAACAGGTGCACGCGCTCGTCGAAGTCGAGCAGGCGCTCGGCTACATCGTGCAGTGCAAAAAACTCCGCGTGCCGGCGATAGAGGTCGTCAACCGCGAGTCCCGCCTGGTGCAGTTGCTCGTGAAATGCGTCTCCCAGGCGCGGTCCGATGTGCAGCAGGGCCAGGAAGCCAGGCGAGTCAAGGCCGCTGCCGTGTCCCAGATGGGCGCGAATAATGTGGTAATCGTACGGAGTCATGGTTTCGAGCACGTGTAACAGCGAGATGGGGAATTCGACCATGTGGTTGGCCCGGCGCAGCAGGAAGGCGGCGTTGGAGAAATCTCCCTGCGTGATGCAGTCCCGGGCACGCTCCAGCTCGAAGGCAGCCCCCTTCAACAACAATTCCGAGGCCTGGTGGACGACCTGGAAGGTCATTTCGTCGGGGTGACTGAGTTGCTCACGGGATTTCTGGAGAGAGAGCAATTCATCGGTGCGGAGATAGCGCTCGTAGTCCGAGGCCCCCGTGCCCGGGAGAATCGGTTTGCGGAGATCATCCATCTAGTCACCCCGGAGGAGTCGGCCAGCGCCGGGCCGAGATGTCTCTACTCTCCCACAAAGCGCGGAATGGTTCAAAGGTGTCGGAGGAGCGGTTCCGGGTATGGCACCTGTGAACCCGCCACGAGGTTCCCCGGACTCCCGCCATGGTGAGCGGGCGCTCGCCCGCCCGGACGAGGGCATCGGGAATGGGTGTGATGCTATCCGTGGCTCCCGCCGGTCAGTTCGCGAACGATGTTTCCCACGAAAACCTTGGCGTCTCCGAATAGCATCAGCGTGTTGTCGAGATAATAGAGGGGGTTGTCGATGCCAGCGAAACCGGGGCTCATGCTGCGCTTGATGACCATCACCGTACGCGCCTTGTCCACGTTGAGGATGGGCATGCCGTAGATAGGGCTGGAACTGTCGGTACGTGCGGCGGGGTTGGTGACATCATTGGCCCCGATCACCAGAGCTACGTCGGTCTGCGGGAAATCACCGTTGATATCATCCATCTCCACCAGCCGGTCGTAGGGGATGTCGGCCTCGGCCAGGAGCACATTCATGTGGCCGGGCATGCGTCCGGCCACCGGGTGGATGGCGAAGCGGACGTCCACGCCGCGCTTGCTCAGGGCATCGTAGAGCTCGCGAACCTTGTGCTGGGCCTGGGCCACTGCCATGCCGTAGCCGGGAACGACCACAACTTTGTTGGCCGCGGAGAGGATGGCGGCCGCCTCTTCGGCGGTGGCGCTCTTGACCGGCCGCGCTTCCTGAGTTGCCGCCGAAATCTGTACTTGGCCGAAGGCTCCGAAGAGGACGTTGGTGAACGAGCGGTTCATGGCCCTGGACATGATGATGGAGAGAACCAGGCCCGAGGAGCCATCGAGCGCGCCTGCGATGATGAGCAGCTTGCTGTCCAGAACGAAACCCATGGCTGCAGCGGAGAGGCCGGCGTAGGAATTCAAGAGCGAGATTACGGTGGGCATATCTGCTCCGCCAATCGGGACGACCAGCAGCACGCCGAAGCTGAGTGCGATGAGCACGATGAAGGGGAAGAGCGGCTTTGCTTCGGGATGAAGGATGAGATAGAGGGCAAGCACGATCGCGATTCCCAGCAGCAGGAAGTTGACCAGGTTCTGTCCGCGGTAGGTCAGCGGGCGCTGCGGGAGGATCTCCTGGAGTTTGCCGGCGGCCATGAGGCTGCCGGTGAAGGTGAGGGAGCCAAGAATCACTTCCGCCGACAGCACCGCCATCATGAAGGTCGAGATCTCCGGCGTGCGCAGGTAAAACTCCGAGGTTCCGACCAAGGTGACGCACAGAGCCCCGAAGGCGTGGCTCAGCGCCGTTCGCTGTGGGACAGCCGTCATCTGCACCAAGCCCAATGGGATGCCGATGATGGTGCCCAAGACCAGGGCGATGAAGATCCACTTGTAGTCCACGATGCCGTGGTGCAGGAGGGTTCCGCCAATGGCGAGCAACATGCCCAGCTCGCCCGCCCAAAGGCCATGGCGAGCCGTGGTGGGAGAACTCATCCACTTCAGAGAGAGGATGAACAGGCCGCTGGCGACCAGATAGACGATCTCGATCAGGAGTTGCTGGCCGGCGAGGTCGATCATGGCTTAGGCGCAGGGCGGCTGGACTTGAACATCTTGAGCATGCGGTCGGTGATGAGAAATCCGCCAACGATGTTGCTGGTGGCGGCGATGACCGCCAGGACCCCCAGCGTGTGGGAGAGGGTACTCTTATGCTCGCCGACCAGCACGATGGCGCCGACCACCGCGATGGCATCGAGAGCGTTGGTCAGCGACATCAGCGGGGTATGCAGCAGCGGCGAGATCCGCCGGATGACTTCGAATCCGATGAACCCCGCCAGCATGAATATGAAGAGACCATTGATCAGGCTCGAACTGCTCATCTGTCCTCCGAGCGGGAACGCTCTAACCCTGGGCGACCGGGGCTGGCATCCCGAAGAATTCGCGCACGCGGGGATTGACGATTTCCCCGCCCCGCGTCAACAAGGTCTCGCGGATGATTTCATCCTCGAGGTTGAGCTGCAGTTTCTGGTCCTTGAACAGGTGGAGAAGGAACGTACTCATGTTGCGGGCATAGAGCTGGCTGGCGTGGTAAGGCACGCTGCTGGCCACGTTAATGGCGCCAATGATGGTGACGCCGTGGCGCACTACGGTCCTGCCCGCCTCGGTCAGTTCGCAGTTGCCGCCACGTTCCGCCGCCAGATCAAAGATGACCGAACCCGGAGCCATGCTCCTGACCATGTCTTCGGTCACCAGTACCGGTGACTTCTTGCCGGGGATGACCGCGGCGGTGATAACCACGTCGCTTTCCTGCACTACCCGGCCCAGCAATTCGCGCTGTTTCCGGTAGAAGTCCTCATCCTGGGCGCGAGCATAGCCCTGCGCGTCCTGTGCCTCCTTGGCCTCAATGGGAAGCTCGACAAAACGTCCACCCAGGCTTTGCACCTGCTCCTTGGCGGCGGGCCGCATGTCATAGGCGGAGGCGACGGCCCCGAGGCGGCGGGCAGTGGCAATCGCCTGCAGTCCGGCAACTCCGGCGCCGATGACAAGGACTCGGGCGGGCGTGATGGTGCCGGCGGCGGTCGTGAGCATGGGAAAGATCCGGGGATGGGTATCGGCAGCGATGAGGACAGCCTTGTACCCGCAGATCGTTCCCATGGAGGAGAGAGCATCCATGCTCTGGGCGCGGGTGGAGCGTGGCATCAGTTCGACGCAAAAGCAAATCACGCCACGGCCGGCAATCTGCTGCAGCACTTCCTTCGACCCGAAAGGTCGTAAGAAGCCGAGCAAAACCTGGCCGGGGCGGAACAGCGGCAGATCATCCTTGCCCGTCAGGTCGTTGGAGCCATAGCAGAGAACCTGGAGCACGATGTCCGCTTTCTCGAACAGGGCCGGGCGGGTGCCGACCAGGGTGGCGCCTTTTTCCGAGTACTGGGTGTCCGGATACCCTGCCTGGCTGCCCGCCCCTGCTTCCACCAGGACTTCGAATCCGGCCTTGGTGAGAATGGGGATGACCAGCGGAACCAAGGCGACCCTGCGCTCCCCAGGATAGGTTTCTCGCGGAACTCCGATGATCATGCGCCTTCCATTCTCCGAGCGGCTGCCGCCTGGGAACCGCCCATTGTAACGAATCCGCGGGCACCCGCGGGCGGGCCAAGTGAGTGCCATTTGGGGAGTCACCACAAGCAGTGATCCCCATCACTGCACTTCCGTGCACTTGAACGAATAATCCGCCCGTTTGGCTATCTTTGCGCTGCTGAGGACGACCATTCGCACAAGTCCTCCGCGGGCAAACTTTGGCTGTTTGGTGTCCTGGGGAGTTGAACGATGACAACAGGATCGACTGAATTCCGACGAACCGCGCCCGTGCTTGTGCTGGGGCTGGGCAATATTCTGCTGGGCGATGACGGTTTCGGGTCGAGGGTGGTCGGAGACCTTGCGAAACGGTACGACTATGTCAATGATTTGGTGGAATTCCTCGATGGCGGCACGCAGGGTCTCGCCCTGCTGGGACGAATCACCGACCGCGAGGCACTGCTGGTGCTGGATGCGGTCTCCACGGGACGCGTTCCCGGTAGTGTTTCGGTCTTCAAGGGACAGGATGTGCTGCGCTTTGCCACCAGCCGGTCCACAACCGCCCATGAAGGCAACGCCGGCGAGCTACTGGCGACGGCCGCTTTTCTGGGAGAACTGCCTGAGCGGTGCTTCCTGGTGGGCGTAGAGCCGAAGTCGGTGAAGACCGGACTGGGCCTGTCCGACGATGTTCATCGATCACTGAGACCGGCCCTGGAAAAGGCTCAGAATATTCTCGACAGGCTGCTGGCGGAACTGGTCGAGCCGGCGCACGCTTGATAGGGGGCTGCGGGTATGTGCCTTGCTATTCCGGGAAAAGTTCTGACGAAGGAAAGCATCGGTGGTGTCGAGGTTGGCCAAGTGCAGTTCGGTGGCATCACGCGGCAGGTTGCGCTGGGCTTTGTTCCCGAGGTGGCAGTCGGGGACTACGTGATGGTTCATGTGGGCTTTGCGATCAGCCGTGTCGACGCCCTAGAAGCGCAACGCACCTACGAGTTGTTGGAGCAACTGGGAGGGTTGGAGGCGGAACTGGGTCCCGAGGCCGCTTCTGAGCCGGCGCCAAGCTAGAGCACGCTCGGAAAGAAACCTGGCCTGCCGGGGGCCTTTCGCCACATCAGGCTCAAGGCCGGGATTGAAGGGACGCGTTTCCAGGCTGCCTTAAAAAGCTGCGCCACACTGCACCAGACCACTCACAGTGAGAACGGCGGCGCCATTCTGCGATCCGCTCTCCCCCTCCCGCGTGTTCGCGGTCACTGCCTCCTGTGACCAGTATCACGGCCTCCATGTTCAGTCGGGGCTAGAGTTTTCTCGTTCCCGCCAGTCGGCCGGGGGTGGCTCTGAAATACATCGACGAGTATCGTGACGGCCGCATCGCCCGCGCCTTGGCCGCGGAAATTGCCCAGCGCTGCCACCGGCCTTGGGTCCTCATGGAGATCTGTGGGGGGCAGACCCACACCATCATGCGCTACGGCCTGGATGAGCTTCTGCCCAAGGGGCTAGAACTGGTTCATGGACCGGGATGCCCGGTCTGCGTAACTCCCCTTGAAACCATCGACCGGGCCATCGAACTGGCAGCGCGGCACCAGGTGATCCTGGTCTCGTACGGGGACATGCTGCGGGTGCCCGGTTCTCACTCCGATCTTCTCCACGCCAAGGCGAGCGGAGGCGATGTGCGCGTCGCATATTCTCCCGCGGAGGCAGTGAAGATTGCGCTCCGGAATCCGGACCGCAAGGTCGTGTTTCTGGCGATCGGCTTCGAAACCACGGCACCCGCCAATGCCATGGCCGCGTGGATGGCCAAACGCCAGGGGCTGAAGAATTTGTCACTCCTCGTATCCCACGTGCTGGTTCCGCCCGCGATTCGGGCACTGCTTGCTTCCCCCGAAAATCGCGTGCAGGGTTTCATTGCGCCGGGCCATGTTTGCACAGTGATGGGGTGCCGCCAATATGAGGAACTGGTGCGCGACTTCCGTGTCCCGATCGTCGTCGGGGGCTTTGAGCCCCTGGACCTTCTGGAAGCTGTGCTCATGCTAGTCAAACAACTCGAGGGCGAAGACGCGCGAGTGGAAAACCAGTACGTTCGGTCTGTCAGCTATCAAGGCAACCTACTGGCCCAGAATGCGATGCGGGAGGTTTTTAAGGTAACGGATCAGAAGTGGCGAGGCCTCGGAACGATTCCGCAGAGCGGGTTGCAGCTGCGCGAAGAGTATGCCGCCTACGATGCGAACAAGATTTTCGAACTGGAATCGATTACGGCCGAGGAACCGGCGGAATGCATGAGCGCCCAAGTGCTGCAGGGACTGCGCAAGCCGACGGAGTGCCCGGCGTTTGCCATGCGCTGCACACCGGAGAATCCCTTGGGAGCGCCGATGGTTTCCTCGGAAGGGGCGTGCGCGGCTTACTACCACTATCGCCGCCACGCACGCGTCAGTTGAGGAGAAGGTTGTGAGCAATGCCCTCAAAACCATGGCCGAACTCAGGTGCCCAACGCCGCTCCCTGCCGGGGACACGGTGTTGCTGGGCCACGGCAGCGGGGGCAAACTCAGCGCAGACCTGGTCCGGAACCTCTTTCTGCCGGCCTTTCAGAATCCCCTTCTGGCACAGCTCGATGACCAGGCAATCGTCGAGGTCAACGGTTCACGCCTGGCGTTCACGACCGATACCTTCGTAGTCAAGCCGCTGTTCTTCCCGGGAGGCGATATTGGCTCGCTTGCGGTGCACGGCACCGTGAACGACCTGGCCATGGGCGGAGCTCGTCCTCTGTTTCTGAGCGCGGCTTTCATTCTGGAGGAGGGATTGAGCATGGCGGTGCTGTCGCGGGTCGTGCAGTCCATGCAGAAGGCGGCGATGGCGGCGGGAGTCGCGGTGGTCACCGGCGATACCAAGGTGGTGGAGAAGGGCAGCGGTGACCAGTTGTTCATCAACACGACCGGAATCGGAGTTGTGGCGGACGGCACTTGCCTTTCGGCAAATCGGGCCCGGCCCGGAGACAAAGTCCTGCTGAGCGGTTCGATTGGCGAGCATGGCATCGCCATCCTGGCCCAGCGTGAAGGCCTGGAGTTCGAATCGCGCATTGAAAGCGATAGTGCGGCATTGCACAGCTTGGTGGCTGAGATGCTGCGAGCGTCGTCTTCCATTCGCTGCATGCGGGATCCGACGCGTGGCGGAGTGTCCAGTTCGCTGAATGAGATTGCCGCACAATCGGGAGTGGGGATTGAGCTGGTCGAGTCCGAGATTCCGGTGCGCGAGGACGTGCGGGGAGCGTGCGAGATGCTGGGGTTGGACCCGCTGTACGTGGCGAACGAAGGCAAGCTGGTCGCCATCGTCGAACCCGAGGCAGCCCCTGATGTGCTCCGAGCCATGCAGCGTCATCCTCTGGGAACGAAAGCCAGCGTGATCGGCACGGTTACGGCGGCCAATACCGGCTTGGTGACCCTGCGTACCCCGCTGGGAACCACGCGGATCGTCGACATGCTGGCGGGCGACCAGTTGCCGCGAATCTGTTGAGCCAGCCATGCACGAGATGGGCATTGCCAACTCGATCCTGGAAGCCGTGCAGAACGAAATGCGGCGATATCCGGGTGGCCGGGCTTTGAAGGTCGGTGTTCGCATTGGGGAGCTAGCGGCAGTCGACCCGGAATCTCTGCGCTTTTGCTTTGAGGCACTGAGCCGGGAAACCGATCTCGAGGGGCTGGAGCTGGAAATCACGGTCTGTCCGCGCCGCCACCGCTGCCATGAATGCGGCCATGAGTACGCAGTCCGCGACTACGACTTCGTCTGTCCCCAATGTCAGGGCACGTGGTCCGATTGCATCGGTGGGGACGAACTAGCGTTGGGCTACCTGGAGGTAGAGAAGCATGAACCGAGTACCGTTGGAGCGCAAGGTTCTCAGTGAAAATGAGCGCATCGCAGCCGAACTTCGGGCACGCTTCGCGCAGCATGGGGTTTTCTGCGTCAACCTGATCAGTTCGCCTGGTTCGGGCAAGACCAGTCTGTTGGAGTGGACGCTCGAAAGCTTTGCCCGGGGCCAACGGGTAGCGGTGCTCACCGGCGACATTCAGACGGAGAACGATGCCACTCGCCTCAAACGCTTCGGGTTTCCCGTGAAACAGATCACGACCGGAGGCACCTGCCATCTGGACGCTCGGATGATCGAGCGCCATCTCGAGGACTGGGATCTGGCGGACCTGGAGTACCTGCTCATAGAAAACGTAGGCAATCTTGTGTGCCCGGCGAGCTACGACCTGGGAGAAGCCGCCAAGATCGTGGTGCTGAGCGTCACCGAGGGCGAAGACAAGCCGCTGAAGTACCCCGCGATCTTCTTCAAGTCCGAGTTGCTGGTGCTCAACAAGATCGACCTGCTGCCGTATGTGCCTTTCGATGTGGAAAGAGCCGCGGAAAACGCCCGCTGCGTTCATCCCGGGATGGAGATCATCCGCGTGTCCTGCCTGATGGGCAACGGGCTGCACGAGTGGTTCACCTGGCTGCAGCAGCGCCGGCACGCGTTCCTCGAGGCGAAGGCCACGGTTGCGCAGGTGAACCCGTGACGGTCCGGCGCCAGATCGAGGTGGCGGGAATCGTGCAGGGCGTGGGCTTCCGCCCTTACGTCTACCGCCTTGCCCTGGAGCGGCGTCTGGCGGGGACTATCTCCAATACTCCAGCCGGCGTCAGCATTGAAGTCGAGGGCCCGCAGGAAGCCGTGGAGGAATTCGTCGCACGGCTGCCTGCCTCCGCCCCGCCCCTGGCCCGCATCACCAGCGTGCAGGTTCGCGATTTGTCGTGCGTTGGGGAACAACAGTTCCGTATCGTGGCCACGCGCCGAGGCGAGCAGGCACGCACCCTGATTTCGGCCGATGTGGCCCTTTGTGACGCTTGCCTGCGCGAGCTTTTCGATCCCTCGAACCGCCGTTACGGTTATCCCTTCATCAACTGCACGAACTGCGGTCCACGCTTCACCATCGTACGGGACATCCCCTACGACCGGCCACACACTTCGATGGCCGTGTTTCGGATGTGTTCGCGATGCCAGGCGGAATACGACGATCCCCTCGACCGGCGTTTCCACGCCCAACCCAACGCCTGCTGGGTGTGCGGGCCGCAGGTAGAGCTGTGGGACCGGAGCGGGCGGAAGCTTCAGGCCAAGAGCCCGATCGCCGAGGCGGCTGATGCGCTCGAAGCCGGGCTGGTGGTCGCGGTCAAGGGGCTGGGCGGATTTCACCTCGCCGCGGACGCGACCAGCCCGGGGGCGGTCGCGCTGCTGCGCCAACGGAAGCGGCGGGTGGAAAAGCCCTTCGCCGTGATGGTTCCCAGCCTGGAGGTTGCGGAAAAACTGTGCGAAGTCGGCCAGGAAGCCCGGCGGACGCTCGAACTCCCGCAGCATCCCATCGTGCTGCTGCCCGGGAAACATCCCAGCCCGGTCTGCGAACTGGTCGCCCCTAATCTTCACGAGCTGGGTGTATTCCTGCCCTACACGCCGCTTCATCACCTGCTGTTCGCGGCAGGCGGCTTTCAGGCGCTGGTGATGACGAGCGGGAACCTCAGCGAAGAGCCCATTGCCATTGACAATGGCGAGGCGGTGAACCGTTTGTCTCGCCTGGCGGACCTATTCCTGGTGCATAACCGGGAGATCCTGTTGCGGTGTGACGACTCGGTGGTGCGTGTCTTTGATGGCAAACCGCGCCAGCTGCGGCGCTCTCGCGGTTTTGTGCCGGTTCCCGTATTCCTGAAGGAAGAAGTTCCGTCGGTGCTCGCGGTCGGGGGAGAGCTGAAGAATACCATCTGCCTGACGCGCGAGAATCAGGCATTTCTCAGCCAGCACGTGGGAGACCTGGAGAACTTAGAGAGCTACCGATTCTTCGAGGAAGCAGTAGAGCACCTGGGGCGGGTGTTGGAGATCAAGCCGCAAGCCATTGTCTATGACTTACATCCCGACTACTTCTCGACCAAATGGGCGCTCAACCAGAAACTGCCAAAGTTCGGGGTGCAGCATCACCACGCGCACATCGCGAGTTGCATGGCAGAGAACGGGCTTGAGGGGAAAGTAATCGGCCTGGCTCTCGATGGAACGGGATACGGTACCGACAACTGTATCTGGGGTGGAGAAGTTCTGGTTGCCGGATACGAAGATTTTGAGCGTGCGGCTCATCTGGAGTACGTTCCCCTGCCGGGAGGTGCCGAGGCGATCCGTGAGCCCTGGCGCATGGCGTTCAGTTATCTCACGCACGATTTTGGGCGAGACTTCCTGAAGCTCAACCTGCCCTTTGTGCAGCGCTCGAATGCTGCCAGGGCAGAACTCGTGGTCCGGATGGTCGAGCGCGGCATCAATTCTCCATTGACTTCGAGTTGCGGGCGGCTGTTCGACGCCGTCGCCGCGCTGATTGGAATTCGCGACCGGGTGAACTACGAGGCGCAGGCGGCCATCGAACTGGAAGCCGTTATCGACGGCCGAAAGGATGACGGCAAATACCCGTTTGAAGTGAGACAGGATCGAACGACTTGGATCATCGGCACCCGGCCCTTGTTTGAAGCGATTCTTGAGGATCTGTCTCGAGGTGTGAGTGCAGGCGTCCTCAGTCGGCGTTTTCATGACGGTCTGGCAGAGGTCCTCGTACAGGCCGTGGAGCTGATCCGCGGTCAGACCTTTCTCGACCGGGTCTGCTTGAGTGGTGGAACGTTCAACAACGTTTATCTTCTCCGCAGTTTGAAGAACAGCCTGGGGGCTGCGGGCTTCCAGGTCTTCACGCACAGCCAAGTGCCCGCCGGAGATGGCGGTCTGAGCCTGGGACAGGCTGTGATCGCGGCTCATCGACTTTCCCGTCTGTGAGGAGCCCGGCGCATGTGGATTGTCCTCGTCGCCGAGGGACGTTTCGAATGACCAACGCCGGTGTGATTGTGGTCACATACCGGCGCTGCGGATCTCCTTTATTTGAAGAAAGGGCGAATCTTCTCTCAGGAATCACGTTGCTGAGCTATACAGCGCCTTCCCCGCGGCGTTTCTGCTGACCATTTCTGGAGAGTTGTTCGAGGCGGGGGAGTCCCGGTGGAAGCTCGGATTCCCGAACTCAAAGCGAGGGTGCGCGAACTGGTGGCGGACGCTCTGCATCTGGAGACAGCGCCATTGAGCCGCTAACGTCGTTGAGCGCGGCTGAATGAGATTCCCGCCCGGCGCTCGCGACGGAATCCCCCTTGTGGTTTATGATGACGGACCTATCGTTACCCAACGGGGGGGGTATGGTTATCAAACGGTTGCTTTTTCTTGTCCTGCTGGGTCATGCGCTCCCAGCGCCTCCGCAGGCCAAGTCAACGGCGGCCACGGCCGCCGGCGCCTCGCTGATTCCCGTCACCACCTTGGCGATCAATTCCCCAGCGCCGCTGTCCCAGCGTGTCGTAGCGTATGACATTGAAGCAAAATACGACGCCAAGACCCACACCCTCGACGGCCGTGAGCTCTTGACCTACCACAACTTGACGGGGCAGCCGCTAGACCGCTTTCCCTTTCACCTCTACTTGAATGCCTTCCAGCCGACATCGACCTTCGTACGGGAGACCAAAGCGTTGGGCGACGAGAGACTGGCGAAATGGAAGCCTGAGTTCTGGGGCGCCGACGAAATTAAGAGCTTCGAAGTTGTCGGTGTGGGTGACCTGACATCGAAGCTGCACTTCATTCAGCCCGACGATGACAATGTCGACGACAAGACGGTAGCTGAGGTCGTCCTGCCGAACGCCATCCCGCCCGGGCAATCTGTGCAGTTCAAGATCGCGTTTCACGACCAGTTCCCGGAGACGGTGGCACGCACCGGATACAAGCGGGACTTCGTTCTCGCAGGCCAGTGGTTTCCCAAGGTCGGAGTGTGGTGGCAGGGGGCCTGGAACTGCCACCAATTTCACACTACCACCGAGTTTTTCGCTGATTTCGGCGTCTACGACGTCAAGCTCACGGTGCCGCAGTACGAGGTGCTGGGAGCCACAGGGATTGAGCTCAGCAGCGTCCATCACTCCGATGGCACTAGGACGGAAACCTACCACGCGGATGACGTCCACGACTTCGCCTGGACAGCCAGCCCTCGCTTCAAAGTCGGCGAACACGGCTACGCAGGCGCCATGGGGCCGATCAAACTTCACATTCTGATGCAGCCTGCGCATTGGCGCCAGGAAGCGCGGCACGCCAGGATCCTCAAGGAGTCGCTCGACCGCTTCGAGCGCTGGTACGGTCCCTACCCTTACAAGACTTTGACGCTAGTCGATCCCGAGCCCGGTTCCGAGGCCGGCGGCATGGAATACCCGACCTTTATTACCGGCGGCACCACCTGGTGGATGCCGAGCGGTTTGTACCTTCCTGAGCTGGTGGTCGAACACGAATTTGGTCACCAGTACTGGTATGGCATGGTGGCAACGAATGAGTTCGAGGACGCCTGGATGGACGAGGGTATCAACAGCTATACGGAGGTGAAGGTACTGGACTCCATCCTGGGCCGGGACACGTCGGTCTTAAACCTGTTGGGCGTAACCGCTGGCGATAGGGAGCTCCAGCGGTACGAATACATCGGGGTCGCCGACCTCGACCCTCTCTCCCGCAAGGCCTGGCAGTATGCCAGCTTCGGTTCCTACGGTGGCGTGACGTACGGCAAGACCGCCAGCCTGCTCCTCACCCTGGAGAGCGTAATCGGCGAAGCCACGATGCAGAACGCCATGCGTGTGTACTTCACGCGCTACCGCTTCACCCACCCCACGCCGGAAGATTTTCTAAGGACCATCGAGGAGGTATCGGGCAAGAACCTGCGCTGGTATTTCAACCAGGCCGTCTATGGAACGCAGGTGCTGGACTACGAGGTGCTACGCCTCGACTCTTGGCCCGCGAACTGGTACGAAAAGCAAGCAAGCGAGAAGAAGGGCGAGACCAGCTATGACTCGGTCGTCATGATTCATCGCAAGGAAGACTTCGTTTTTCCCGTCGAAGTGGAAGTCAGGTTCGACAACGGGGAAAAGCTCCGCGAGCATTGGGATGGCCAGGATCGTTGGGTGAAGTTCAGCTATCGAAAGAAGGCGAAGGTCGAATCGGTTGAGATCGATCCCGATCACCGGATTCAACTTGACCGCAATGACTTCAACAATAGCTGGACCGCCCAGCCCAAGCCCTCCCCCGCCCGCAAGCTAGCCAATTACTGGCAATTCGCCAGCCAGCTGCTGGCGCAGTGCCTCACCTGGTGGCTGGTGTAAGGAGAGCTGGCACATGAACGAGCACAGGAATCTGATCGCCTCCGGACTTGCCATCGTGCGCCGTCACAAACGCTACCTTGTTTGGTTGTGGCTCCTCAACCTGGCGCTGGCGTTCCTCGGGGTGGCAGGACTCGGCAATCGCCTGCATCCCATCCTCGATCACAGCAGATACGCGGACAAGCTGCTGCACGGTTTTGACGCCGCTGTTTACCTCGAGCTGGTCGCGCGTCCGGAGATGGGTCCGGAGACGGCTTCCACCGCGCCGGCTGTCCCCTTCGCCTTTTTGTTCTTCCTGCTGACGCTGCTCTTCCTGCCGGGCGTGCTTCTGGCCTATACCGGAGAACACCGGTTGCCCCGCGAAGCGTTCTTCCGGGTCTGCGAGCGAAGCCTCTGGCGGTTTATTCGACTCATCTTCTTCTTCGCGATCATCGCAGTCCCAGTCGTGGCTGCGCTATTCAGTCTGCACCACGCCTTGGTGAAAGCCGCAGAGAAGGACATGAACGAACTCCTTCCCTTCTACACGATGATAGCCACACTGGGCCTTATCGCCTTAGTTATGACCTTCCTCCGGATATGGTTCGACCTGGCGGAGGTGGACGTGGTGCTGCGGGATCAGAATATGGTGCGCAAGTCGGTTGCCAGCGCATGGCGCCATAGCTGGCGTTCCCTGGGCCGGCTGCTTGGCAGTTACATGGTTATCGCGGCCGCGGCATGCTTGGTTCTGGTGATTGGTATTTGGGTGTGGCACGTCGTGGTCCCGCCCGCAAACGTGGTGGGGGCGTTTGTGGTCAGCCAGGCCATCTTGATCGCACTGCTCGGCATGCGTTTCTGGCAGCGCGCCTCAGCGGCAGCCTTCTACATGCGCGAGATGTTCGTGCCCAGTGTGGCAAATCCTCCAGCGTCTGCACCTCCGCTTTCGCCCCCGGACCTGCCCTCCCCGGGCAGAGAACTGGCCCGTGAAAGCTGAGGTTCCCCACGCGACACGGCCCCAAGTTAGAATGAAGCAGAGCCGGTGCGCATGCCGAGTCGCAAGACCATTGCCGTGGCCATGTCGGGCGGGGTGGATTCCTCGACCGTTGCGGCCATGCTGCGCGCGGCGGGCCACGACGTGGTCGGGTTGACGATGCAGCTTTGGAACCAGCGCCGGCTCGCGGGGCGAGAGGGGACGCCGGAGGCTGTGCAGGGACGCTGCTGCTCCCTGGATGACGTTTACGATGCGCGCCGCGTGGCCCAGACGATCGGGATTCCGTACTACCTGGTCAATCATGAAGAGCGATTCGAGCGGGATGTTGTCCGGCCGTTTGTCGAAGAGTATCTTTCCGGGCGCACGCCCATTCCCTGCAGCCTCTGCAACAACCACCTGAAGTTTGACCAGCTGCTGATTGTGGCTCGGCAGATCGGGGCGGACTGCTTGGCCACCGGACATTACGCGCGGTGCGAGTTCGACGAGCAGCGACGGCGGTGGCTGCTGAAGCGGCCGGCCGATCTGGCGAAGGATCAAACCTATTTCCTGTTCGGGCTGACGCAAGAGCAGTTGAGCCGGGCCATCTTCCCTCTCGGAGAGATGACCAAGGCCGAGGTGCGGCAATTGGCGCGCCAGCATGGCCTGGCGTTGGCGGAGAAGGCCGATTCCCAGGAGATCTGCTTCGTGCCGGGAGGCGACTACAAGCGCTTCTTGGATGCTTACCTGGCGGAGCAAAGCGCGTCAAGGCCGGGCACTTCCGGTGAACTGGTCACGAGCACTGGGGAGGTAATCGGCGAGCACGGGGGAATTCACAACTTCACGGTAGGCCAACGCAAGGGACTGGGGGTCGCGACCGGCGCGCCTCTGTATGTGATCCAGATCAAGAGAGACACCGGCCAGGTGGTGGTGGGCAGCAACGAAGAGCTGTACGCGAAGACCCTGCGAGCCCGGCGTACGAATCTCATCGCCGTGGCGGATGTGCTGGAGCCGATGCGAGTGGGTGTAAAGATCCGGCACCGCCATGATCCCGCCCCGGCGACGATCCAGAGGACCGGGGACGATGAAATCCTTGTTGTCTTTGATCAGCCGCAGCGAGCCATCACCCCCGGCCAAGCGGCTGTCTTCTACGATGGCGAAATGGTGGTGGGTGGCGGCTGGATCAGTTAGGGCAAGCCGGACTTTGGGCCTCAGGCCTTGGACCTCAGACCGTGCTTCGCTTCGCAGTCTGCGAGTCAGGGGGTCCTGCCATGGCTACACTTCTAGGGTTTTCGATCGGAATAGGGCACCGGCAACAACTCCTCCTATGCTAGGTACCAGCAGGAAGAGCCAGACTTGCTGCAGCGCCCTTCCTCCCACGATGAGCGCCGGGCCCAGGCTGCGCGCCGGATTCACCGATGTTCCCGTGATCCGGATTCCCACGATGTGAATGGCAACCAGCGTGATGCCGATGGCAAGTCCTGCGATTTGAGAAGGCGCGGCGGACTGTGTCGACCCGAGAATCACAATCACAAACAGCAACGTGGCCACAAACTCGAAGGTAATCGCGGCTCCCAGGCCGTACTCTCCCAGATAGCCGGCGCCCCACCCGTTCTGCCCCAGGCCATCCGTGGCCAGGTTGTAACCAGCGAGTTGGCCGGTGACCACAATCGTCAGGACACCCGCGGCTACCACGGCGCCCAAGACCTGGCCGATGATGTAGCCAACCAGGTCGGCGGGAGTCATTCGCCCGGCCGTGAAAACTCCCAGACTGACCGCCGGATTGATGTGACAGCCGGAAATCGGACCAATGCCATAGGCCATGCCCAGCAGAGCGAAGCCAAAGGCGAACGCGATGCCGAGAACCCCCACTTGCTTTCCCGCGACCACGGCAGCGCCGCATCCGAGAAACACCAGGGTGAAGGTTCCGACAAATTCAGCCACGTATTTTTTCATTGCGTTCCTCCTCACGAAGGCGAGAGCTAGTGCTCCCTGGGAAGGAGGGAGCGGTTGCGCTTCAGGGGTTGAGCGGCCCGATATGTCAAGGTACCAGTGGCCCAGGGACTGTAATCCGGGAGCATTTGAAATCGGCGCGGTACAATTGTCAACTCTTCGATGGCAGGCTGGCCGCTCGGTGGGCTAAGAGTCAACCAAGCCCGGCGGACTCCCCGGGACCAAGTTGTGTGGAAGGGCTTAGATGAAGAGTTCGTCCTGCGGTACGCCCACGCCATCGCGGGGCGGGCGGCGGCGCCGTCCAAGAAGAAGTTCCAAGCCTGCGCCGAGACCTTGCATGATCCCGGAAACCTGGCGGATGGGAGAGACTACGGTGCGATGCACCATGTCGCTGGTCTCTTCAACCTTGTCCATGGTCCGGCTTACCAGTTCGTCGGCTCGGATGATCTGTAACCGCGTCCGATCAACAATATCGTTGACCGTGACATCGAGTCGCTCCATTTGTCCGCGGACCATCTTGGCGGAGTCATCGAGGTTGCTGACGATGTTCTCCACTCTCGGCCGCAGTTCCAGCAGCAGGTGTTGAGCGGTTTCGACCGTCGGGAGCATCTTGGTCTTCACTTCGGTGGCAAGCGCCTCCAAGCGCGCCGCAGATTTGCGCACCGCCAGGAACAGGCCGACCAGGATCCCAGCCTGGATGACGACGGCCACAGACGTCACCGCGACAAACACCGGCAGAAGATTGTCCATTCGATTGCTCCGCAGGGTCGCTCAGCCACCTGGCCAGTATTCCCGGCAGCGCTTAGAGGTTTTTCGCCGTTCCGCCTTCGGTGGTGGCCTCGTGATAAGCCTGGCGCCCGGCCTCGTAGGCAGCGCGGAACTGCTCTTTCTGCTGATTTAAAACGTCGCGGCCGCGATCCGCCCACTCCGATGCTTGCCCGCGCACGTCCCGGGCGCGGGCGCGCATGTATTCGCGGCCCTCCTCCGCCCTGGAACGGAGAGCCTCACGAGTCTCATTGCCGGAGCGCGGAGCGTAGAGAACCCCAACCACCGCGCCTACGCCTAAACCCGCCAAGAACCAGAGAAAACTATTGCCATTACTGTCCGCCATAAACTAGCCTCCTGCTGTCACGCCCTGTTGGGATGGTAGCACCCGCTTCCGGCAAAAACAATTCTGCCCGCGGGAGCACTCTCTGAGCGGCGGAGTCAAGCCGTCCCCAGGCTACCCCTTGTCGACAGCTTGGACCCGCGAGACAATGTTGGCCGCAAGCAGGGGAGGCAACCTGTGTCTGACCGGAAATACCGCCAACGTGGATATCAGGACAGCGGGCAACCTGAGAAGCGGTCCCAGGAAAAGCCCGTCAAGAAGGATACCTTCGGGCCCAGACCGGTGCAGATGCCCGGCACGCGAATGGTTTCCCGCTGCGTCCAGTGTGGTACCGTCCTACAAGCCCAGGGCGGCCTGCCGGAGCGCTGTCCCAAGTGTGGGTTCGAGCTGCACTCCTGCAAGCAGTGCGCGTACTTTGATCCTTCCAGCCGCTTCGAATGCATGCAACCCGTCCCGGAGCGCATTCCCCGGAAAGACATCCGCAATGAGTGCCCTTTGTATTCGATCCGGGTCACCCGGGAGAAAGAAACAACAACACCCGTCAGCGGCCCCGCTCGTCCGGACGATGCGCGGCGGGCGTTCGAAAACCTCTTCAAAAAGTAGCCGGAGTCCCACCCAGGCGGATGCGCGGCTCCCCTCACTCGTTCTGCCAGGCGCCTAGGGTTTCAATGTAGGCCGCAGGATGACCTCGCTCGCAAAAGCCCGTGGTGCCTGCGTTACGAGCATGGTTACCACATGGGCGACATCTTCGGGCCGCAGCAAGCGGGACAGATCTTTGCCGTCGTGTGGTGACAGTTCGGTATGAGTGGAGCCGGGACAGATCACCGCGACTCGAATGTTGTAGGCGCGCAGCTCTTCCCCCACCGAGTAGGAGAGGCCGTTCAGTCCCCACTTGGAAGCGGCATAGGCGGCGCCGTTGGGCAGGGGATTCTTGCCGGCGATCGAGGAGATGTTGATGATATGACCGCCTCGGGCGCGGATCATGGCGGGGGCAAAGCTGCGGATACAGTAGTATACACCTCGAAGGTTGGTGTTAAGGATCTGCTCCCACTCCTGGGGCGGGAGCTCATGCAGAGGGGTGGAAAAGCCGCCTCTGCCCGCGCTGTTCACGAGGATATCAACTCTGCCGAAGGTGGCGTCGACGTACCGGACGAGAGCCTCCACCGAGGGCAGGGAGGCAACGTCACATTCGCAAACCTCCGCCTTGTTTCCCGCCTCGGCGATAGTCTGGGCCGTCGCCGCAAGGGTGCTGCGAGTGCGGCCGCAAAGCAATGCCACCGCTCCGAGGCTGGCAAGACGCCGAGCGATCGCAGCTCCAATGCCACTTCCCGCGCCGGTTACGACTGCAACCTGCGAGGAAAGGGGAGAATCTGGGGTAGTCATGGTGGCACCCTCCGCCTGGAAGTCTTGCAGCGAGCAGGGTCCATCTTGCCGCCCTGCTGGCCGCATCTTAGCAGCCGGGAGAATGGCTTGCGCAAAAGCTTGCCAGATGCAGAGCACGTACATATAATCCGGCTCACACGGAAGATCGCCTTGGCTGCCTTCAGGTTACAGGCACAGCGCGGGCGGTAGCGGATCCTGCCGTGTTGGCGAGAGTCGGACGAAGCGGAGTGGTTGCTGTGGATGCTTCGGCAGGAGTGATGTCGCCAATTTTCCCGTAATTTGAGGAGCCATGCGAATGAACAGAATTCTCATCATGGTTGTGCTTGGAATGGCAGTGGCCGCTGCCGGCCAGGAGGCGTCGCAACAGCCGGCACAACCGGCCGCACCCCCACAACAGAAAAAAGAAATCAAGGATCCTGCGGAGTACAACGCCTACGTGGGTGCGGTTCAGCAGAAGGACCCGGCGGCCAAGATCAGCGGCTTGGAGGCCTTCCTCACGCAGTATCCCAACAGCGTCATGAAGGAAGACGCCCTCGAGGCCTTGATGGCGACTTATCAGCAAACCAACAATAGCGCCAAGCTGGTCGACACCGCCCAGCGCCTGTTGCAGGTCAATCCCAACAGTGTTCGCGCGTTGGCTATCCTCACTTACCTCAAGACGGCAGCCGGACAAAGCGGAGATGCGAAGGCCTGGGCCGATGCCAAGCAGTATGGTCAAAAAGGTCTGGCTGCGTTGCCGAACTTCACCAAGCCCGAAGGGATGTCGGATGCCGACTACGACTCACTGAAGAAGCAACTTTCGGGCATCTTCCACCGCGGCGTGGGATTGGCGGCGCTGCAGGATAAGGACTATCAGACCGCCGCGAGCAGTCTGCGCGCGGCCGTGGAGGGCTCGCCCAACGATGTCAGCCTGGTTTACCCGCTGTCACTGGCGTACTTACATCTTGCCCAGCCGGACTACGTCAACGGTCTTTGGTTTACCGCTCGCGCCGCCAATCTGGCTCCCACGCCGCAGGGGCAGCAGCAGATTGAGAAGTATGGCATTTCCCAGTACCGCAAATACCACGGATCCGACCAGGGATGGTCTGACCTAATGGCGCAGACCAAGACGACGCCTTTGCCGCCCGCAGGATTCACGATCACGCAGTACGTGCCGCCTACGCCCGCGGAGCAGGCAGCGGACCTGGTAAAAACCAAGAAAGTTGAGGAAATGAGTTTTGCCGAGTGGGAACTGGTTCTCTCGGAAGGCAAGCCTGAGGACGCGGATAAGGTATGGAGCGTGCTGAAGGGCAAACCGCTGCAGATGGTCGCCAATGTGATCAGTGTAGATTCGCCGACCAGCCTGAAGCTGGCCGGCAGCCAGGATGACATTGACGCCAAGCGTGCCGACATCGACCTGACCATGACGGCGGCGATCCCGGCAAGAATGATGCCTAGCGCAGGCAAGGATCTGCAGTTCGAGGGAACTCCCGTCTCCTACGAACCAAAGCCGTTCGTGATGACAATGAAGGACGGAGCCCTTCTGACCGCGAAGGCTCCCGCGGCCGGCAAGAAACCCGCGCCCAAGAAAGGACAGTAACGCAGGTCCCGCATGGAACCGGGGGAGCGGCCATCTGGCCGCTCTTCATGGTGTCTTATGTCGCTGTTCTCCGTGCCGGACCAGGGGGGCAGCCTGATCCGAATAAAGTTCAGATCAGCGCGCAGCCTTCTTCTCGAAAGCTGCCGGCCGGGCGCTGCGCGGGGGACGTTTGGCACCCTCGCGCAACTGCCGGACATCGATCCTCAACTCGCTGATGGTGCGGCTGAGCGTGTTGCGGTGCATGCCGAGTTCGCGGGCGGCACGGCACTGGTTGCCCTTGTTCTCCTGCAGCACCGTGAGGATGAAGCGCTTCTTGAACTCGCGTACCGCCTCCGAGTAGAGGATGTTGCTGCGATACATCTGCGTGATGAGGCCTTCCAGTTGATCTTTCACGGGCTCTCTCTCAATCGATCGGTCAAAATGAAAATCTTCTCGTCTTCCGTCTACGGCTGCGCCGGCTTCGTCTCATCCGCAGGTGTTCCCGGGACGGGCGTACGGTGCAGCAAGTCCAGTCCCTGATAGAAACGGGAACGCAGTGCCGCAGGCGCCAGCCATATGGCCGCCCGACCCACCACCAGGAAATACGGCGACAGTTGCGAACCTTCAAGCAAACGGGAGGTCGGGGCAAAGGCTGTCATTCCCATCAAAATTACCGAGACGAACAGGCACCCTTTCACCAACCCCAGCAAAGCACCCAAGATACGGTCGAAGAGGCTCAGGCCGGCCTCCCGCATGGCCCAACGAACGATCCGGCCTGCCACGCCAGCCAGAATCACGACTCCGACAAAGAGGATGACGAAGCCAGCGATCTCGCCTACCCAAGGCGACTTTAGGTGAGGCGCGAACCAATTTGCCAGGCGCTGGTACTGCCATGCCGCCAGCAGATACCCGACCACCAGGCCAGCCAGCCCAAACGCCTGGTGAAAAAAACCTTCACTGGCCGCGGCGGCCACCGACATCAATATCAGGACCACGATCACCCAATCCGCGGCGTTCACGGGGACGTCCCGCAGGTGGGGCTCAAATTACACATCCAGCTTACGTCCGGTGAGTTCCTGGTAAGCCTCCAGATACTTTTCACTGGTTTTGCGTGCCACCTCCGGCGGCAACGCCGGCGCCGGCGGCAGCTTGTTCCAGCGAATCTCTTCCAAGTAGTCGCGAACGAACTGCTTGTCGTACGACTCCTGGGGCCGGCCTGGTTGGTAGTTCCGCGCCGGCCAGAAACGGGACGAGTCCGGGGTGAGCACCTCATCCGCGAGCGTGATGCCGCTCTGCGTGCGTCCGAACTCGAACTTGGTGTCGGCGATGATGATGCCCCGGGCAAGAGCGTAGTCGGCAACCTGATGGTAGATACGCAGAGTGAGGTCGCGAAGCTGCTCGCTTAACTCGCCCCCCACGAGTGCCACCATGCGATCGAAAGAGATGTTTTCATCATGACCCGTGGTCGCTTTGATAGCGGGCGTGAAGATGGGCTCGGGGAGTCGGTCGGACTCGTGCAACCCTTTGGGAAGCGCGACCCCACAAACAGCTCCTGTCGCCTTATACTCTTTCCACGCCGACCCGGAGATGTAGCCCCTCACCACGCACTCCACCGGAACCATGTCGGCCTGCTGGACGATCATGGACCGGCCCTGCAGTTGATCGGCATACTGCCGAATCTCGTGCGGATACTGCTGAAAATCGGCGGTTACGAGATGGTTTAAGACAACGTCCTTGAGAAAATCGAACCAGAACAGCGAGATCTGGGTCAGCACCCTGCCTTTGCAGGGGATGCCGGTCGCCAGTACGTAGTCGAAGGCGGAGATGCGGTCGGTCGCGACAAACAGCAGGTGACCTCCATCCAGCCGATACACGTCGCGAACCTTCCCGCTGGCATGAAGCGGAAGATCTGGGAAGTCGGTGCGAAGCAACACGGTATCGAGAAGACCAGAACTCATGACAGGAATTTTACAGGGAAAAAACGTGGCGTATTTTAGCTGGTCAGGAATTTTTGTCAACGATTTAAGTCATGGTTGACGGTGATGAGACATGCTGCTGAGAAGAAACGCGCTTGTCCGGAAACTCTTTAGCTTGAGCCGCGGTCCGATGCGCCGTTGGGGAACTGAGATGTGGAAAAGCTGAGGAAAGAAGTGGGGGAGTTTTGCGCGAACGCCCCGAGGAGCGCCCGCCGATCGCGCTCCGTCAAAAAACTTGGCTACGCGCTGACGCCAAACCGCACGGACACGAGCTTGGAAATGCCCGGTTCTTGCATGGTTACTCCGTAGAGCACGGGGGCGATGCTCATGGTTTTCTTGCTATGCGTGATGAGCACGAACTGAGTCCCGACGCTCATTTCCTGTACGAGCTCGGTAAAGCGTCCAATGTTGGCTTCGTCGAGAGGCGCGTCCACCTCGTCCAGGATGCAAAACGGACTCGGTTGGTACTGAAAAACCCCAACCAGCAGGGCCAACGCCGCAAGCGCCTTCTCGCCGCCTGACAGCAGGAGCACATTCTGCAACTTCTTACCCGGGGGGGAGGCCACTATGTCGATGCCGCTCTCGGTGCTGTTTTCCTCGTCGGTGAGCCGCATGAACGCGTGCCCACCGCCAAACAGTTTGCGAAACGTGAGCTGGAAATTCTGATTGATCTGCTCGAAGGCTTCCCGGAACCTCTGGCGCGAGACGGTGTCAATCTCCCTGATCGTGGCCAGGGTGTTCTCAATGGATTCCAGCAGGTCCTTGCGCTGGGTTTCGAGAAACACATGCCGTTCCGATGTCTCCTTGTACTCTTCGAGTGCCATCATGTTCACCGGGCCCATGGCGTCGAGGCGCGTGTGCATCTCACGGTAGGCTTGGTCTTCCCCCGCCAAGGGTTCGCCGGCCACGATGGGGATGGTGCCGTCGGCCAGCAGTTCCTGGCGAGGTACGCCGAGTTCATTCAGGCAGGTTTCCGCCAGGTACTGGGTATCGGACTGAAGCTTGGCCGCCGCCGCAGCGATCTCTCCCCGGCGGTCGCGTGCCTGGTCGAGGGACTGGCGGGCGTGGCGCAAGGCTTCATCAATCTCCGCCAGGCGCGCCCGAGTCTGCTGTAATTCAAACTGCAATAAGCCCTCGCGAGCTTCGCCAGCATTGCGTTCCTCATCGAAATCCTCGACTTGACTAGCCACCGTCACGTTTTCGTTTTCGCGCTGCACCTTCTCGGCAGCAAATGCCTCGATCTGCGCGCGCAGGGCGTAAACGCGTTCCCTCATTTCGCCGGCCAGGGACTCGATCCTCTGGTGCCCGGCAGAGGCAGAGCGATGCCGCTCCTCCAATCCTGCGACTTTCGCGGCGCGCTCGGTGGCACGCTGAACGGCCGCGTCCCGGCACGCCTTGAGAAATCGAAGACGCTCCAGCGAGGCCGCGATCTGCTGTTCCCGCGCTGCGCGGCGAGCCTCCTCGTCCGCGATCTGCTGTTGACGCGAGCCGATGAGCAACTCCTGTTCGGTGCGCTCGGACGCCAGTCTGTCTCCCTCCATCCGGCTGACGCGCAAACGCTCTTGGACCCGCGCCGTGTCGGCGTCCAGCTGCTGGAGAAGGTGGCCGGAGGTCATGGCCTGCTTGTCGGCATCCCGCTTTTGACCCTCCAGGCGGTCCAACAAGGACGCGAGATCTTTGATTTCCCGCCCCAGCGTCAGCACTTTGAGCTCGTGCTCGTGGAGAGAACGCTCCAGATCTTCGAGCAGGCGCGCGACGTCCCGCAGTTCGCGTTTCATGGAGAGCGGTCCCTCGGAGCGCTGCTTGCCGCCGGTCACGGTTACGTTGTGGAAGCATTCGCCGGACTGCGCTAGGAAGAACGCATGGGGGTTCTCCAAGGCCAGATTGCGGCCTGCTCCGGGGTCGGGCACGATGTAGCCGTCGCGCAACTTGGGTAAAATTACTTCCAACGACTTCCCGAAGCCGTTCAGAACCGCGACCGTGTTCTTCAAGGGCACAAGACTTTGATGAGGTGGGGCCGGGCGTGCGCTTTCATCCACCGGGAACGAGAACCGCGCCTGGGAGTCGTCGGAATGAACCAGGAACGTGGCGCGGCCATCGACGTCGCTGCGCAGCAAGCGCAGCCCTTCGTTGGCGGCGTCCCAGGACTTCACCACAATGTAGTTCAATTCGTCGCGCAGGAAGTCTTCCACCACGCGCTCGTATTGCGGCGCGACCTCGAGAAAGTCCGCGAGTACGCCTGCCGGCGCCAGCCCCCCCTGCAAGGCCCCGGACTGGAACAGCCGCCGCACCGATTCCGTGGAGTAACCGTGTTCGGCAATGACCGCCTCGAGGGACCCTTTCTTCCCTAGCAGGGACGCATATTCAGAGCGCATTCCATCAAGGCGTTGCTTGGCTTCGCTTTCTTCCTGGCGCCGAGTCTCCAGCCGCGCGCGCACACGGGTGATTTCTTGGGAGAGGGCGCTCACGTGCTGGGAGACGGTCTCAAACTGCAAGGCCAGCTGCCCCCGCTGTCCGCCGAGAGCCTCCACCTGGGAGGAGGCAGCGATGATCTCGTTCACCAGACGCTGGCTTTCACGATCCACGGAGGCCAGCCGCTCCTCGGTCTGGGTCAGCTGGTTGCGCAAGTCGGCAGCGGCGGAGACAGCCTCCATTACCAACGCGCGGCCCTGTTCGATCTCCGCCTCCAGGGTGGAGAGACTGGCGGAAGCTGCCGATGCCTCCTGCCGGGAGAGTTCGAGCTCGGTCTGGGCCTCTCCCAGTTCGGCCGCGGCGCTATTAAGCACCCGCTGGTTGGCGGCCAGCTCTTGCTCTAACGCAGTCAGGCGCTGGTGAGCCAGCGTGAGTTCTGCCTCCGAGGTGGCGCGGCGGGCTGCCAACTCGGCGCAGCGCTCTTCGTTCGTGCGGCGACGGGCATGGGCGCGGTCGGTCTCCATAGCGATCTGGTTCAGCCGCTCACGGTTCTGCCGCGATTCGGCGTCGATGGCGTAGCCTCGCTGGGCGCGCTCCCCGTGTTCCGCTTCCAGGTGTTGCAGGGCATCAACCTCATGTTGCATCTGTTCCGCGATCGCGTTCAATTGGGCCCGAAGCTTGCTGCTTTCCTGATCCAGGTGCACGAACTTGCTCGCCAGAACCACCCGGAGTTTGGCCCGCATCTGGTCCCGAAGCCGGGCGTAACGCTCTGCCTTGGACGCCTGCCGCTTCAAGGAATTCATCTGGCGAGTGACTTCCTCGAAGATGTCGTTCACGCGATTCAGGTTGAGCTTCGACTCCTCAAGCCGAGCCTCAGCCAGCCGCTTCTTGGTTTTGAACTTGGTGACGCCCGCAGCCTCCTCAATAATCGCGCGACGATCGGTTGGTCGGCTGGAAAGGATCTGCCCAATGCGACCTTGCTCAATCAGCGCATAGGACTCCGGCCCCAGGCCAGTTCCCATGAACAGCTCCTGAATGTCGCGCAGGCGGCACAGCTTGCCGTTGAGCAGATATTCGCTATCGCCAGTGCGGAACAAACGGCGGGTCACGACGATCTCCCCCGCAGGAAACTGCTGCTGGAACTTGCGACGCCGAATCTTCAGCACGACCTGCGGAGCTGCCGAGGAAGCATCCGCGGGATCCGGAGACTCGGGCGGAAGATCGCCGTCGGGTCCGACGGCCGCAGGTTCGCCTTCCTCGATCCTCCCGGGTTGCGCTTCTTCCACCGTGCGTTCGGTTTCTTCCTGCGCTCGGGCACGGAGCTCGGCTTCGTCCCAATCCTCGGCCAGCTCTTCCTGGACTTCGACTTGGGTCGGCTCGTGCTTGTCGGGGCCGGCGTAGACCCCAGGATCAATGAGCGTGAGCGACACCTCGGCCATGCCAGTGGGCTGGCGGTCCCGGGACCCGGCGAAGATGACGTCTTCCATGCGTGAACCGCGCAGGGACTTAGCCGACTGCTCTCCCAGCACCCAGGAGATGGCGTCGGCAATGTTGGATTTGCCGCAACCGTTGGGCCCGACGATGGCAGCCACTCCCTCACCGTGGAACTTCAGCTCGGTTCGGTCACAGAACGACTTGAAACCTAATACTTGGAGCTTTTTCAGTTTGAGCAACTTGTACTCCTTGGCGCTCCGTCACGTCGGACATGCGTGAGGGAACGACCCGATCTGCTGGGCGAGATCGGCGACTGGCTGGCGCGTGCCCTTCCACACCCCTGTTTGGACGCCTCCCGCTGTCTTATCGCACACAAAACCGCCCCGGTCTGCACAGGGGAGACATGGATTGCTGCTACTGTAACGGCGAAATCGGGCTCGGGTCAAGAAATAAAACCCAATATATTGGGGGTATCTAGACTCGACCACCTGGGGTTGAGTGCGCAATGCAACCCATGTCCGGTTTACTGGTGGGGAACGAAGGACGGGAGAAATCGCGAGAGCGGGGAAAGGTTAGCGCAATCCGGGACAGAAGGCAATCATGTTAGCGGTGTCTGTCAAGACTCCTTAGAAATGTCCCCATCGTTAACTCGTTAGAAATGTCCTCTTTTGGGGGGTTGATGTTGGTTGTTGTTGTCGTTGGAATGCGCACTGAAGCGAAGCCCTGTTCTTTAGGGCGAAGCGGAAGTGCGCATTCCAACGAGCGGCCCAGTGCTCCCTGTCTTCGGA
>Ga0187779_10000044_pt1 | contig 89797 bp, 72 predicted proteins | sample 1015_Q2_SP10_10__FD_132435 | JGI IMG/M metagenome (GOLD analysis project Ga0187779, IMG submission 132435) | Tropical peat soil microbial communities from peatlands in Department of Meta, Colombia - 1015_Q2_SP10_10_MG | ecosystem: Environmental > Terrestrial > Soil > Wetlands > Peat | place...
CTGGGCCGACGGAGAACTGCCCCCCGCACCACCTTCTGCTCCCAAGGCCGCATCTTAACTTACAGATGAATCGTCAGGTCACTTTGCTATCGGCTGCGGCTATCGCCCTGCTGGCTCTTCCGCTCCCGTTCGCCGCCCAAGACAAACCGGACCGGCCGCCCTGGGCGCAACCCTCTTCGTCTCAATCCGGCGCTTCCACGCCGGCGCCGGCAAGCCAAGCCGCAAATCAGAAAGACAAGGGCCAGGATTCGACTTCACCCCGCAACACCGTCAAGGTGAACGTAAACCTGGTCACCGTGCTGGTCAGCGTCCTCGACGAACACAATCGGCCCGCTCCGGATTTACCGAAGGAAGCCTTCCAGGTTCTTGAAGAGGGCGTGCCGCAGAAGATCGACGTCTTTGAATCTGAAACCCAATTGCCTCTGGACATCGCGCTGATGATCGACGCCAGCCTCAGCGCTCATATGGAAAAGAACACGGAACAGGAGGCCGCCGCGCATTTCATCCAACAAATCCTTCGCCCGGATGACCGCTTGAGCGTCTTCTCCTTCGACGAGCAGGTGCGGCAATTGCCTCCGTACTTTTCGGACAAGGTCAGCGCTCTCCAGGAGGCGGTCCGCAAGATTCCGGACGGTGCGGGTACGTCCATCTATGACGCGGTTTATCTCGGCTCCGGGGCGCTGCAGAAAAGGCGCGGAGAGCGTCGCCGCGTGATCATCATGCTCACCGACGCTGGTGAAACCACGAGCCGCTCCGATTTTGAGTCTGCGCGCAAAGCTGCGCTTCGCGCCGACGTTCTCCTCTACACCATCGTGATCCGTCCGGTCAAAAACGAGAACGGACGCAATACCGCTGGAGAACATGCCCTCGAGACCATCACAGAAACCACTGGCGGCGCCATGTTCTTCCCGCAATCTTCCCAGGAACTGCCGATCATCTTTGACCGCATCAACAACGAACTCCGCACCCAATACCGCCTCGCCTACTATCCCAACCCGCGCGGACCCGCCAACACTTACCGTACAATTGAGGTGAAGGTCTTGCCCGGCTATACCGCGCGTCACCGGACGACCTATCTCACTGGCCCCCAGTGATTCCAGCTGGGGACCCAGGGAAGCGAATGTCCAATACCTATCTGGAAGTAGCCATCGAAGTGGCGCAGGAAGCCGGGAAGGTCCTGCGCGAAGAATCAGAGCGTCCCCCCTCGATATCGTATAAAGGCGATTTTGACCTGGTGACCCAGGCCGACCGCCGCTCAGAAGCCCTTATTGTGAGTCGGCTGCAGAAGTATTTCCCGGACCATGCCGTCGCCGCCGAGGAAGGCACCGGTAAGGATACGGCCTCGGAATACCGATGGCACGTGGATCCGCTCGATGGAACCACGAACTTTGCGCACGGCTATCCTTGTTTCTGTGTTTCCATGGCGCTGGCGCGCAAGGGCGAACTGCTCCTCGGCGTGATTTACAACCCAATTTATAATGAACTGTTCTCCGCTGCGCGTGGTGATGGCGCTTCTTTCAACGGCAAGCAAATTCACTGCTCAAATGTTGCTGCCCTAAAGAGCAGCCTTCTCTGCACCGGCTTTCCCAATCACAATCGCCAGTCACTGCCGAATATCTACCTTTACCGGGATTTTACTCTGCGCTCTCATGGCGTCCGGCGCGATGGCTCTGCGGCGCTCGATCTCGCTTATGTGGCCATGGGCCGTTTCGATAGTTTTTGGGAGTTTGGCCTCAATCCGTGGGACACTGCGGCAGGCGTGCTCATTGTCGAGGAAGCTGGTGGGAAGATAACCGACTTGCAGGGGCAGCCTTACAAACTCGGCGGTCCTTCCATTCTTGCGTCCAATGGACTAATTCACGAGGAGATGGTGAAAGTGGCGGCAGAAATTACCGAGCATACTTTACCTCAGAAGTAGTAATAATATAAGTTAATATAATGACAAGTGGTTCTGTTCTTCCCGCGAAAGGGTCGATCCAAGCTTCCATCGCGGCCTGCTGCTTCCTCTGAGCGCAGTCGAAGGGCCTGAGGCCGGCGCTTCTCTGACCTCACGCGATAGCTCTTCTGTCTTTTCCCTCAGCCTCTTCTATCTGTCTTTAACTATCACAAATAAAGATACTTAATCGCATTTTTGGGGATTTCTCCCTCTTTTATGGCCTGCTCATTTGGACCTCACAGAATCCTTATGTCCCCAACGGTATCCTTCCTTGGCAACGAGAAGAAATTGTCAGACCACCGAAGGCAGTGAACCACTGCCATTCCCAGAAAATTCGTTGCCTGATTTTGCCAGGGGGAAATCTATGCGCAGTTTGTTCGGACGTACAACATTGTTGGCAATCGCTGTTCTCTTTGTTATGAGTGCGGCCTCATTTGGGGCAGATGGAACGCCTGACAATGCTCGTGATACCGCTAAGGAGAAAGACTCAACTGCCAAAACGGCTTCCAAACCCGATGCGCCAGCTCCGGGTTTGACGGAGCGCGAGCAATGGATGCTGGATCGCATCGAACAACTAGAAAAGCGAGTGGCGGAACTAGAGTCGAAGGGGCCCAGCGCGCCTAGCTCAGTTGGCACAAGACCAGTAGCCCCCACGGCGGGGGGTGAATCTACGTCCGCTGCCACCGTCTCGCCGACGTCACCAGGTGCTTCCCCGGCCACGGCCGCCTCGAATGCCACGCCTGGCTATTCCTCGAGCGTTAATCCCAAGCAGGATCAAAACGCACAGGCAAACGCTGTCGCGACCACAGCCAAGCCTCGGCCTGTTGAGCCCTTTTCGGACGCCGACTGGACGTGGCTGAACGGCAATCCCCGCACTAAAGATATTTACTGGGACACGAAATTCTTCACGCCGGAAATTCGCTTTGACATGAACTATGTCGCCGACTTTAACCATCCCACCGACCACACCATTGACGGCTCTACCGAACTTTTCCGCTCCTACGAAGTCCAGTTGGAGCAGCTTGGCGTCGGCGGCGATTTCCATTGGGACAACGTCCGCGGCCGCTTTATGACCCAGCTGGGCATGTATTCGGCCACGACCCCCCGGAACGATCCCAGTCCGGGTCATGGCCAGTGGGACCTCGTTGCTGCCTATCGCTACTTGTCGGAAGCCTACGGAGGGTATCACTTCAACGTTCTTCACGGAGTCAATGTGGACGCCGGAATCTTCCTCTCCTATATCGGCTTGTTCAGTTACTACAACTTTGACAACTGGGCCTACCAGCCTTCTTACGTCTCCTCCAACACGCCCTGGTTCTTCAACGGCGTGCGCGTCCAGATCTTCCCGACCGCCCACTTGAAAATCGAGCCGTGGTTCATCAACGGCTGGCAGGCCTATGCCTCCGCCAACCACTCGCCCGGCATCGGCGGCCAGGTCAAGTGGACTCCGAAGCCCTGGCTCAACATTATTTCCAACAACTACGGTGTTGGCGAAGACGACCTCTTTATTCAAGGCCGCCGCCGCATTCACACGGACGACAGCGTCGAAGTGAAGTACTTCGACCGGCCGCAGAACGGTCTCGACAAAATGGCCTTCTCGTTGACGGGCGACCTCGGATGCGAATACGGCGCAGGCGTTAGTTGCTACGGCGATCACAAAGGCGGGCCAAAGCAGAGCTTCGTCGGATGGATGGGCTATAACCGCTTCTGGTTCCACAGAGACATCTTCGGTCTGACCATCGGCGGTGGGCAAATCAATAACCCGGGACGCTATCTCGTGCTCATTCCTCCTATCAACGGGGAAACCGCGATCACGGCAGCCACCAGTTCTCCCTACTTTACAGGGAATCCTGGCGACCCCTTCAAGGCTTGGGACTCGTCCATCACGTTTGATTACATGCCCAAGCAATACATCACTTTCCGTTGGGAGTATGACTATCGCCACGCCAACGTGCCCTATTGGAGCGGCCGCGGCGGCATCACGCCTCCGGGCGGCAACAACAACTTGCCGCAATACTACGTCTGCAGCAGCGGTGCTAGTGCCGGCACGGCCAGTCTGGGCGCCGCCGAAACCGCCTGCGGTGGCGGGCTCAGCAGCGTCTGGTTCCCCGACCTGCGTAAGGATGAGTCCTTCGTTGACATGGCCATTATGGTGAAGTTCTAGCGAACAGCCGCTATGGGTCAGAGCTTCAGTTGACACCAAACGTAAGGACTCCGCCCTTTCTTAGCCTTCCTGGGAGCGCCTGACTTTCCGTCAGGGGAGCGGTGCGTTTACGCACCACGAGCGCCATGCCTACTGCCCTCATCCAGGGCTATTAGCGTGAGGTCCTGAGTTTCACCTTTATCGGCGGGAGAAGCGCCGATAGAAAGCCACGACTGCGGTAGGGGCGGTATCCTGCTGCCCCACCCAGTCGGTGCGCTCCCCAAACTCATGAATGCGTCCTTGCACTTGTACTAACCATTGGCTGACTTTCTTGGGCATCCGAGCCTTTGTAGCTGCCACTTGCCGCTTTTTGGCGAGCAGGGATCTTCCACTTCACTCCGTGAGAACCAAATCCGGCGCCATACATTTGCTTGCGGCCCCATGCTGCTCATGGGAAAATAAACGATTGTGAATTGTGCGTGGCTCTTCATTGTCAACGATTCACATTCTAATTGGCGATATCGTCTAGGGGTCTAGGACGCCGCCCTCTCACGGCGGAAACCCGGGTTCGAATCCCGGTATCGCTACCAGTCTCCTGGTTTTAAGAAGTTGGATATGTCCCCCCAAAGCCTGCCCCGAAGAGGCTGCGATCGAAACAGTGAGTCTTCGGTGCGACACCTAGTTTGCTCTGATTGAATCAAGGGCCTGCGTGAGGAATGAGCGGGAAACGAGCTTCGAGCTTATGGAGTGAACCCGTCGCAAGTGCGGGCAAATGTAATGTAGTGGCGATGCTCCTCTCGGCTATCGGGGACTGAAACCGCCATAGCGTAGAGGACTGGCGGCGATTCGCCTGATCCTCGCGCTATGATTCTGCGGTCGCCTGCTTCTGAAGAAAGGCTGCAAGTTCTTGGCTGACGAGTTCGTCAGCCACTACGCTCGGCTGCCTAGAATCTTCGAACTAGAGACCCAATTCGCTCAATCCCGGGTGATCGTCAGGACGGCGCCCGAGCGCCCAATGGTATTTCCTGTCGGACTCCTTGATTGGCAGGTCGTTAATGCAGGCATATCGCACCTGGGTAAGTCCGTACTGATCGAACTCCCAGTTTTCGTTTCCGTAGGATCGGAACCAGTTATTGGAGTCATCATGCCACTCGTACGCAAACCGGACTGCGATGCGGTTCTCGCCGAAGGCCCACAGTTCCTTGATGAGACGATAGTCGAGTTCCTTCGACCATTTGCGCTTTAAGAACGCAATGATTTCTTCACTGCCATTTACGAATTCCGCTCGATTTCGCCATCGGGAATCCGGCGAGTATCCGAAGACTACTTTTTCCGCATCTCGACTGTTCCAGAGGTCTTCCGCGCGCCGCACTTTCAGTTCTGCGGACTCACGAGTGAATGGTGGAAGTGGTGGATGTGGTTCCAGCCGAACCTTCGCTGTCGACATCAGTTTCTCCTTTTCAGTTGTCGCCGAGCATGCTGTTACTCTCTCCCTCTTTGATTACAAGAGGTCGACAAGAGTACGCCTTCCTCTCTGAGCAATTACCAGGCCAGGCGCCAGAACACCACTTAGCTTTGAAACTGACGCATCGATTTAGGTGCTAGGACACTCGCCGTGTCTGGTACATGCCAGAATCAACAAGACTTGGATAGTCCATTCGGCGTTCCAGATCCGTCGCCGCCAGCACGGCCGTCCTGGTAATCCTTGCGCTAGCCGGAATCAACGGGGCGGTGGATTGCACAGCTGTCAACCAATTGCCAGTTTCCCTTGGACAGTGTCATGCCTTAAGTCAGAGGCGACTGACATTTTGGAGTGGGAGAAACGCGCGGTCATTCACGGAAAGTCACTGCTTTCAGCCTGAAACCTGCGAACTCTGCCGGATCCTTTCACAAGAAAAGTCTCTTCATCGCCGCGCGTAGTTCGCTATACTCCATTCGAACGCGCTGCATTGGATGTTAGAGAGTTGCTCCAGATTTCCACTCTCACCTGAACAGTTAGGACGCGAAAGGGCTGTGACGCTTTCCAGCACGGCTGAAATCCATTTTTCTTGGAGCCCCAATGAACATACAGGTATTTCTGCGGCTAAGCTTGATCGCCAGTCTATTTGCTTTTGCACCTACCTTCACGACGGCAGACAACATTCCGAAGGTGGCTTGGAAGAGACCTCTCGGCGCACCGCTCGACAATCCTGGAGTGCGCAAGAACAATTCCGACATCGATGACGGTTACTGGCAAGGAGCGCCTGTTGGCGGGTTCGGCGCGGGCACTTTTTCGCGGACCTACCGGGGTGATTTCGCCCGGTGGCACGTCAAGGCGGGCGTTCACAAATACGCGCCGGTTTACGCGAACCAATTTGCAATGTTCCAGCAGGCGGAGGGCGACCCAACCGGAATCGCGCGCCTGCTGATGACGGATCATCCTAAAAATGGTGAACTCTCCAGTTGGCAGTGGGACTACCCTGTGGGAGCAGGTGAATATGCAGCTCTCTATCCAAAGGCTTGGTATGACTATCGCTGGGAGAGATTCCCGGCGCACGTAGTGCTGGAACAGTTTTCGCCCGTATTACCCGACAACTACAAGGAATCGAGTTATCCCGTAGCCGTTTATCGATGGCACGCGGAGAATCCCACGAATCGCTCCGTTACCGTTTCCGTCCTTCTCTCGTGGACCAACATGGAGGGATGGTTTCGAACCTACACCCACGACTTCCAGGGGGCGTTGAATCAAGGGAACCAAAACCACTTTCGCAATGAGTTGATCGCGCAGTCTCAAAAGATGATGGGTATCGTTTTCGACCGAACCCAGGCCGGGCAATCCCCCAATGAATGGGATGGTGAATTTTCTATAGCTGCGATCGAATCACCCGGCGTTGAAGTGACTTATCAGACCCAATTCCTCGCAGACGGAGATGGCAAAGCGCTATGGGCGCCTTTCTCGAAAGACGGCAGACTGGCCAACAGCGACACTTCCTGGGTAAGCGCCAGCGAGAAACTGGCGGGAGCCCTCGCGATTCGCTTCACGTTGAAGCCTGGCGAAAAGAAAATCGTGCCCATGGTGATCGCGTGGGATTTTCCGGTCGTTGAGTTTGGCCAGGGACGCCGATGGAATCGGCGCTACACCGACTTCTACGGAACAAGTGGCCACAACTCCTGGGCCATAGCCCGCGACGGGCTCCAACATGCCGATGAGTGGAACGAGGCCATCGATGCGTGGCAGGCTCCCTACATTGCTGACGAAAGCAAACCCGCCTGGTATCGCGGCATGCTCTTCAACGAACTCTATACCCTGACGGATGGCGGCACGTTCTGGGGTCGCGAGGCAGGTTCCGATAAACAACTGCCGGCAAAATTCGCTCTCCTGGAATGTTTCGATTACGCCTACTACGGAACCTTGGACGTCCGGTTCTATGCTTCATTGCCTCTGTTGAAGTTTTGGCCGGCGATCGACAAGCAAGTGCTGCGTGAGTTTGCCTCCACCGTTCCGCGCGAATATCCTGAGCTCGGCTTGTGGGTCTGGAAGACGCAGCAGACGGGCGTTCCCGTGCTTCATAAGCGCAAGAAAATTGGCGCGGTGCCTCACGATCTAGGAGTGCCGGAAGACGACCCGTTCGTCTCCGTAAACGAGCCGGGCTGGCAAGACACGAATGACTGGAAAGATCTCAATTCCAAGTTCGTGCTGATGGTCTATCGCGACTACGTATTGACGGGGAAACAGGACAGAGTCTTTCTGCGGGACATGTGGCCGGCGGTTCAAGCGGCCATCGCTTATTTGCAACAGTTCGATCACGGCAGCGGCATTCCGGAAAACTCCGGTTACCCCGATCAAACCTATGATTCCTGGGTGGTCCACGGGGTGAGCGCGTATTGCGGCAGTTTATGGCTGGGCGCGCTACGCGCTTCCGAAGAAATGGCCAAGGTCCTCCACGAGAATTCTGCTGCCGAGCGCTACCACGCCCTCTTTTTGAAGGCGCAAAAGTCCTACATCGACAAGCTCTGGAATGGCGAATATTTCCGCTATGACATGGAGAGCGAATATCGCGATGCCATCCAGGCGGACCAATTGGCCGGGCAGTGGTATGCGAACATGACTGGACTAGGGGACTTGGTTCCCAAAGAGATGCAAGTGTGCGCCCTGAAAAAGATCTATGCCACAAACGTTATGAGATTTGGCAACGGAGAAATGGGCGCGGCGAACGGCATGAACGCGAACGGCAGTATTATGCGCGGCAACGAACAGGGTGAAGAAGTGTGGGTGGGAACAACGTTCGGCTTAGCGGCGCTGCTGTTGAGCGAAGGGATGAAGGACGAGGCCTATCACACCGCATGGGGACTCTATCACGTGATCTATGAGAACAAGGGGTATTGGTTCCGGACTCCCGAGGCTTGGGACGACACCGGCAATTTTCGAGCGTCCATGTATATGCGGCCGGCCGCGGCCTGGGCCCTCGAAATGACTGTCGGTCAATGACAAACGCAAGATGGGAAAAGGCGCGACATCAGGGACATGCGCACTGCTCGAATCGTGCGCTAACCCCAACGCTTCATGATCTCCCCGAAACACTCTAGTCCGCTCGGGATAACTGCGCCATAGCCTGCGCCAGGTGTCGTCCAGGCCCCGGCTAGATACAAGTTGTTGATTGGCGTCACATGCGGTACACGTCGCGGCGCGGAATTGTCTAATGTCTGGTCCCAACCGTAGATGGCTCCGTGATAGTTGCTGGTGTAGCGCATGTTCGTCAAAGGCGTGCCGATTTCCTGAATCTCAATCGCTCTCGAAAGCCCTGGCAGCAGACTCTTCTCTGCATTTTGAATGAGTAGCTTCCCCAACCGGTTCTTTTCAGCCCGATAGGCTTCCTTGTTGCCTTTTCGGTAGTCGGCCTCGTAAGGCTTCCAGTGGTCGTAGCCTTGCAGCACAAGCAGGTTGACGATGTTCTTTCCCGGCGGGGAGTAGCCTGGGTACAGGTTATCGTAAAGAAGTATACAGATGTGTGGGTTTGACAGATCTGCGGCGCGTGCGGCCTCGTACATGGTCTCCACGTCATAGCCAGGATTGTAGAAGATCTCGGTATCCGTAATTCCCAGTTGGTGGACCAAGTCGGACTTCAGCCCAAGGAAAATCTGGAAACTCGAAAGACTCACGCTGAACGTTTCCATCCGTGCCAGATAATCGTGCAACGAATCATTTGGTTCCAGAAAGGTGTGAAACGTGTCGTACGCGTTGGCGTTCGAAACTACCACCCGGCCTTTATATTCCTGTCCACTCGCCGTTCGCACTCCGTATGCACTTCCATTCTTTATGAGAACCTTCTCTACTCGCGTGCTGAGCTGAACCTTACCCTCATGTTCCTCAATAAAAGTGACCAGCGCATCGCTGATCTTCTGCGATCTACCTTTCGGATAGTATCCACCCTGCGTCAGATAGGAATAGTAGGGAAGACCATAGTAAATGCTGGCGAGCTTGGATGGAGGCAAACCATAGTACGCCCACTGTGCGGAGACAATCCCTTTGAGTTTGGGATCCTTAAGGTGCCCGTCGAGAATCTGTCCCCAAGTCGACGAAGCGTAGCGAAATGCTGCAGGGTATTCGGCACGCAGCCGTTCCAAATCCACCTGTTCTCTACTGGCCGAACGCCTCCCAACTTCCTCCGCCGCGTTCCTCATTTCATCGAAAAGCGCGTCTATCCCTGCAGCCTCGCTTGGGAAGTCCTTCTTCAACAACGCGACGTAAGCGGTGACATCCCGGTTGGGAACCCGGATGTCATGCTCGGGAAAGATGGCCCGGTAGAGTGTCGGATGTGGCACAAAGTCTACGTCCTTGATCTCGGGGAATCCCGGAATGAGGTTGTGAACGCCATTCCTCTCACCTGCCCCCGTAGAATGCAGGGAAACGTCAAACTCGAAACCGCCAGGACGTTGGAAAGTCGTTGCGTATCCGCCTGCCTTACTGTGTTGCTCCAGCACCAGCGGCTTAAATCCTTGTCGCGCAAAAGCGGCGGCGCAACTCAGGCCCCCAAGGCCTGCTCCAATGACCACTGCATCGAAGCTGTTCGCATCAAGCGATGCCGCATTACCCCGTGGAAGGGCGTCCCAATCCAGCGTGCTGACGGCCAGCCCCGCCAGGACTGTCTTGACGAAATCACGTCGGTTCAAATCCATGGTTGTCATAGCAAACCCCCAAAGGACGCACTGAAACCAATGTAGTCCCGGTAGTAGTCCACACAATGCTTAGGGTCACAGAGTGGAGTGATGAAACGTGAAGATAGGGATTGCCAACAGGACTTGGTCTAGTCGATGCCGTCAGCCACCATTGCGCTGCTTTCGTTATCCCAAGGCGGCAGGATTTTGACCAGTATGTACAGAATGAGGAACGGAAGAATCAGCAAAATAATCGCCGGCAGCATCCCTTCTCTCGTCACAAAATCCATCTTGTAGGTCGTATATCCAAGGAAGCTCTTGGAGAAGAGCTGGCCCCCGATCACGACATTCCAACGCATGGCAAAAATCCCGATCATGGTCAGGGTCGCTGCTATCCCGTAAATTCGCCTGCGCCCAGATTCAGAGAACTTCATGAGCTGTGTAAGCGCCAGGAGCGCAAGAGGCGTGAGCGTTCCCACGAAAATTTGCAGAACAATCTGCGACAGGAACAGCCGAGAGTGCACCATGAAGTCCAGGCTGCGGAACGATTCATCCGCCTCATAGATGCGGTGGATCAGGTCCAGCATTTCCAGCGTGAAATCAATCACGAATGTGTAAAACAGGTACTTCGCGATGGTATCCAGGCAATTCATATCGATTGCGCTTCGCCGCAGAGCTGAAGTTGCCATGTACATCAGCAGAACCAAAGCTATTCCGCTTACCATCGCCGAGAAAAGGAATACCACTGGCATCAAGGGTGTCGACCACCAGGGATTGGCCTTCACTGATCCAAAAATGAAACCTACATACCCGTGCAGCAGGAACGCTGATGGGATGCCGATCAGCGTAATGATCCAGCCCGCCCGCTCGTCCACATGCAATGCTCCCGGGCTGACGTTGTAGGATCCGAGTGTCAAAACCCGGTAAAGCTGCCGCTTTAGCCCAGTCGACGACTGCGCCAGCAAAACGATATCCCGGCGATAATCCAGCCAGATTTCCAACAGCAACACGGCCATCAGGTACCACAAGTACACGAATCCGAACATTGCCATCGCCGAAGCGCGATGCGGTGTAAGGTACATCTCCAGAGAGCGTTCCGGATGGCCCAAATGAAGCTGCAATGGCAGGGGCGCTACGATCAGAAACGCCAGCGCGGTAAGCAGGGCCAGACGATAGGTGGGTTTAACTGCCTGAACACGGAAAACACGTTCAAGTGATGCAAGGATGAAAGCGCCCGCAACTAGCCCTGTCAGAAACGGGTAAAGCACGATCAACACGCTCCACTGAAGCTCGACCTCGTTCGGATACATGAATCCTTCCATCCGTGGCTTCTCCTTAGCGTACCGACCCGTCCAGCCCGTTGTAGAACATCTTGGAGCCCGTCGCGAGATGCGGCTTAAGCACCTGCACCGTATGGGTTTTGAGGAAGGCGTGGATGGGATCCTTGGAATCTTTTAAATCTGCCAACTGCCGCGCCCCAGTCGGGCAGGCTTCGCAGCATGCCGTCGTCAGTCCCTTCGTTATGCGGTGGTAGCAGAGCGTGCATTTCTCCGCTGTGTGCCTTTGCGGGTGAAAAAAACGGCAACCGTAAGGGCATGCCTGAATGCAATACCTGCAACCCAGACAATAGTCGAAATCGATCAACACCACTCCGTCAGGCGTATGGAACGTGGCACCCACGGGGCACACCTGTGTGCATGGAGAATCCGCGCAGTGATTGCAAAGCTTCGGGACGAAAAAGTTCTTCCCTCCTCTTTGAGCGTTTTGAGGAAATCCTTCTTTTCCGCCGTCCGGAGAATCCACCACCGGATTTTCGATATGCCAATCCTCCACGTGGTAGCGCTCCACCCATGTGCGGAAGTAGCCATCGGGAACATTGTTTTCCATCGAACAAGCGCGCACGCAACTTCCGCACCCGATGCACTTGGTGATGTCCAGGAGCATGCCCCACCAATGGTCGGTCATTCGGTAGTTGGGTGCTTCCTCCGGTGTTCCAGCAAGGACAAAGTCCCACGCGACGGCCGCAGCAGGCAAAAGAAGCAGAATCTGGCGGCGGCTTAGAGTCACTTCTTGGCTCCCATATGGAATCCAGGGCTGTGAGGCTGGTGGCATGTATTGCAAGGTTGGCCTTGGGCATGCTCTTTTGCGTTGACTTGGGGGAAGCCGCTTGGCTTCGAGATATTTTCCGAATGGCAGCGGACACACAGCGTCGCAACATCCGGCAACACAGGTTTTATCGAAGTTGGATCATCCGCATGTTTGGCCAAGGGGCCGTGGCACGATTCGCAATTGACGTGAGCGTGCGCGCCTTTCGCTTTGACCTCTAGAACATCAGAGTGGCAGCCCTCACAAATCTCATGCCCCGCGTACGCTATCGGCCTGCTTGTGATTTCCTTTAATGCTTCTCCGCGATAGGGACCGTAACGGCCAAAACTCTTGGGAATCACGGCGGCGCGCAAGGCGACGAACGCAACCGCTCCCAACAAAAATACGGCTGCTACACGAATCAAGTGTCCGGAATCTCTTAGCCTGCTCATTTTTAGCTTTGGACGAGAGAAGGTGGATTGAGCAAGGCGACATGCACTAGTTGCAGTTCAAAAGCACTTTCGGCGAGGTATGATCGCACTTGAGTCCGCATGAACGAAAACCTTGATTGGAGCGAGCCCTTACTAACGAACGTACGTTCATTTAACTCTTCGGCTCACAAAGGCTTTAGGACCAGAGTCACTTTGATATGTGACGACAATCACATAAGGGTTGCATGGGCGCTTCTCTCGCTTATAACAGTCCAACCAATCTTGCCGCACCTTGCTTGAAATGTTCGGTTGGCGTGATCAGACTTAGGACCAGGTAGTCATCCGAGGGGAAGTCATAGAAATGCCCTGGGTGAACCAGCACGTGAGCTTTTTGCACAAGCTCAATTGCCAGTTCTTTATCAGAACGATCACCGGCAACCCGCAGGACAGCGTACCAACCACCTTCTATCTCCAGCAGATTGATCGCGGCCATTTCGGAAACTCTGGATTTCAAGTACTTCCAGTTCTCTTGGATCCGGTCCAGAATCTGCGGCTGCATGGTTCGGCGCTGCGCAAATAGTCCGGGGAAGGCCCATTGCACCGGCGAACTCAGAGAAAGATACGTGTCCGCGATGATTTCCAGGCGTTCCAGAGCGGGGCGCGTAAGGGATTCCGGCCCTGTCACTGCTACCCACGCCACCTTCATCTGTGGCAGTGCCGCGATCTTGGACAGTCCGCTCAGTGTGAACGTCAGAGCATCCCGGTTTGCTACGAAGCTTTTTCGCGGCTGGCCACTGAGCGAGTAATCCAGAAATACCTCATCGACAATCAGCGCCATCTGCCGTTCACGGCACAATTTGTTCAGTCTGCGAATTTCTTCCTCTTTTACGTACGATCCAGTGGGGTTGTTGGGGTGCACCAGAAGCACAGCCTTCGTCCGCTCCGTAATTGCACGTAGCAAGGACTCGAAATCGATGAACCATCCGTGCGCGTACTGCAGCATATGCGGAGTCAACGCCACATCCTGCAAGTCTCCCAGGAAATCGAACAGCGGATAACTCGGCTTTGGGACAAGCACCTCATCGTATGGATTGCAAAGCAGCCGGAACACATACGAATAAGCCTCGCTCGTGCTGGTCGTGAGAACGATTGCCTCTGGATCAACAACCTCTCCATGCTGTTCCTGGTAATAGCGCGCGACCTCTTCTCGCGCTGCCAGCAGTCCTTTTGCTTCCGGTTCATAGGTGAGGGACCTTTCGTCCTCAAAGGCGTGCAGAATCGCCGCAGAATCGTATTTCAGGCCGCACTCCGTGGGATTAGAGACAGTCAGGTCGAGTAGATGTTCCCGGCTGGCGCGCATCTCTTCCAGGGCTCGCGTGTACTTGTTGGGTGTGAGCTTCCAATTGGTCCGCTGAGAGAACATTTCGGAAAGGCGACAATATCACACGCCAACTCCCCGTCTCCAGGCTGCCAAATGCTGTTTCGGAAGCCGGGGGAATTTGCGCATGTCCGATGAAAATCACAGGACCAGGTGCGCTGAATCACACAACATCGTCTCGCCTGGGTCCCCTGGGCATCAGGTAACTCTAATATTGTCATGTACATAGGCGGATCTAGCCAGCAGGGTGAATTGGTTCTTTGGATGCCTCATTGCCAGCATGGAACAAAAGGCCAAGGTCTGTCCGGAGGTTCCTCGTAGGGCATTAGACCACTCGAACCGTTTGGCCGACGTTCTCGCCATGACCTTGATTGGCGGTGCACAGGGGCATAAGCTCACTCATACGTGGGCGGGTGAATCCAGGGATAGAGTTTCCGCCGCCCCCCAGAACCGGGTCATTCCCATGCTGTTGCGTTGCGCATCCCGGTGTATTCCCACCGGTACGAACCCCATTTCTGATCCTGACGGAAGGAAACGAATCTGTGTTTCTTCGAAGGAGGAGTCATGCCAGAAACTCTGCACGCCGCGCCATTGAAGATTGGCGAACCGACCATTGATGCTGAGCATGATCTGCAGATGCAGTTGCTCGATTCGCTCTCGCAATCCGTTGCCAAGGGCGGCGATTTTTCCCCTACGCGCCACATCCTGGAACAGTTCATTGAGTTTTCTGACATGCACTTTCTGTCGGAGCAACTCATCATGCGTCTGCACAACTATCCCGGGTACGAAGCGCATTTGGAAGAACACACCCGCCTCATGAAGAAAATCCGCGATATCCGCGAGAACATTGTCCGCGGGGAGAAAGTTTGCAGCCTGCAACTCATTCTGGAAATGCGCGATTGGTTGCTCCATCACATCTCAACCGAAGACGCCGCATTTAGTGAATTCCTCCATAAAAAGGAAGGTCAGTCCTCGTGACAAAAGTAGTCGCAAAGTGTACTCCAGGGGAGGTCCCGCATGTGCTTGGCTATCCCGGGCAAAGTCGCCCGCATTGAAGAAAAAGATGGGATTCGCACCGGGCGCATCCAGTTCGGCGGCATCACCCGCCTGGCTTGCTTGGATTTTGTCCCTGAAGCAAAAGAAGGCGACTACGTCATGGTCCATGTAGGCTTTGCCATCAGCGTTGTCGATCAGGAAGAAGCCGAACGCACTTACGCCCTGCTCGAAAGCATGGGGGTGCTTGCGGATGAGTTGGAGACAAACGGAGCTGCCCCAGCAGAATCATGAAGTACTTGGACGAATATCGCGACGCTCGTATCGCGCGCGCCTTGGCAGCGGAAATAAGGCGCCGTTCCAGCCGGCCGTGGGTGTTCATGGAAATCTGCGGCGGCCAGACGCACACATTGATGCGCTACGGCATTGACGAACTTCTCGGCGATAGCGTCGATCTCGTTCACGGGCCCGGCTGTCCTGTTTGCGTCACACCACTGGAAATCATCGATCGCGCGATCCACCTTGCCCGTCGCCCCGATGTCACCCTGGTCTCCTATGGCGACATGCTCCGCGTGCCCGGTTCAGACGCCGACCTGTTCCACGTTAAAGCTGAAGGCGGAGATGTCCGCATCGTTTATTCTCCAACGGACGCGGTCAATTTGGCGCGCACGCTTCCTGACCGCAAAGTCGTTTTCTTTGCGATTGGGTTTGAAACGACCGCTCCTGCTCACGCGATGGCTGTCCTCCAGGCCGAACGTCTCGGCTTGAGAAACTTCAGCCTGCTTGTTTCACATGTTCTTGTCCCGCCCGCGATCCGCACGCTTCTCGCTTCCCCAAAGAATCGAGTGCAGGGTTTCATCGCTCCGGGTCATGTTTGCACTGTTGTCGGTTGTCGAGACTACGAAGAGTTGGTCCGCGAATTCCACGTCCCTATAGTCGTTGGGGGGTTTGAGCCCGTCGACCTTCTGGAAGCCATCCGCATGCTGGTGATCCAGTTCGAAGAAGGGCGCGCGGAGTTGGAAAATCAGTATGTCCGATCTGTGCAATATGAAGGAAATCGTCCTGCGCAGGCAGCCGTCGCTCGTGTCTTCGAATCAGCGGACCGCAAGTGGCGGGGTATTGGCTCGATCCCGGAAAGTGGCCTATTCCTGAAACCGAGCTACGCCTCATTCGATGCCGAGCGCGTGTTCGAACTAGGCGATATTTGTGCTCAGGAGCCCGCCGAATGCATCAGCGCCGAAGTGCTCCTTGGCCACAAGAAGCCCACGGATTGTACAGCCTTTGGAACGCGTTGTACCCCCGAGAAGCCACTCGGGGCACCCATGGTCTCTTCGGAAGGTGCGTGTGCCGCCTATTATCAATATAAACGCCACCTCGTCGCCCTCTGAATCCGCAAACGGTGACGGGCCCAAAGACCTGATGGCCTTCTCCTGTCCCGTTCCGCTTCTTGCCCGCGACCGTATCCTTCTCGGCCACGGCAGCGGCGGAAAACTCAGCGCCGATTTGCTCCGGGAAGTTTTTCTTCCCGCACTAGGAAACCCGGTCCTGGATCGCCTTGAAGATCAGGCCGTCGTCGCTGTCAACGGATTCCGTCTCGCCATTACGACGGACTCTTTCGTTGTGAAGCCTCTCTTCTTCCGTGGCGGAGATATCGGCTCGCTCGCTGTCCATGGCACCATCAACGACCTCGCCATGGGCGGCGCCGCGCCTCTTTGGCTCAGCGCCGCTTTCATTCTGGAAGAAGGTTTGCCCATTGAAACATTGAAGCGAGTCGTTGCCTCTATGCATCAAGCCGCCGCAAGCGCAGGCATCCAAATCATCACCGGCGATACGAAGGTCGTAGAGAAGGGAAGTGCTGACGGCCTGTTCATCAACACCACCGGTATCGGCCTCGTCCGCGATGGTGTTTCGCTATCCGCCAGCCAGGCCCAGCCAGGCGACGCGATCATCGTCAGTGGCTACCTCGGCGATCATGGCATCGCCATTCTTGCGGAACGCGAAGGTCTGGAATTCGAAACGCAAGTGAACAGCGACTCCGTGGCCCTCCATACTCTCGTTGGCAGCCTTCTGGACACCACCCATGAGATCCACTGCCTGCGCGACCCCACTCGTGGCGGCCTCTCCAGCACGCTCAATGAGATTGCAGCCAGTTCTCGCGTCGGCATGGAGTTGATCGAAACTGCGATCCCCGTTCGCGAGGAAGTGCGCGGCGCCTGCGAGATGCTCGGCCTCGACCCGCTCTACGTCGCCAACGAAGGAAAACTTGTGGCTATCGTCTCGTCTTCTGCCGCTCAGGACGCCTTGCGCGCTCTACAAAGCCATCCCTTGGGCAAGGACGCCACCATCATTGGCCGCGTGACTGCCGAGCATCCACGCATGGTCGTGATGCGCACGCCCTTAGGAACATCTCGTATTGTGGATATGCTGGCAGGCGATCAGTTGCCACGCATCTGTTAAGGACTCCTCATGCACGAAATCGGAATCGCCTCTTCGATTCTCGAATGCGTCAAGGCCGAGGCACAACGTCGCCCCGGTGTACAGGTCATCGCCGTTGGTGTTCGCATAGGTGAACTCTCCAACGTGGATAAAGATGCTCTCGATTTTGCTTTCGAGGTCCTGACGCGTGACACTCCTCTGCAGAATCTCAAACTCGAAGTGGCGTGGTGTCCCCGCCGGCAGAAGTGTATTAACTGTGCCGAAGAGTTCCTTGTGCAGAACTTCCATCTCGCTTGCCCCAAGTGTGGCACAAACCACTCTACCTGCATCAGCGGTACGGAACTGGACGTCGCTTATCTGGAGTTGGAGGAACCATGCGCGAAATCGTAGAGAAAAAGGTTCTCAGCGAAAACGACAGGCTGGCCGCGGAACTGCGCCAGCGTTACCGTGAACAGAATATTCTCTGCGTGAATTTCATCAGCTCCCCGGGTTCCGGCAAAACCGCGCTTCTGGAAAGAACGCTTGCCTCTTACACGCCAGCACACTCCATCGCCGTTCTCACTGGAGATATTCAGACCGACAACGATGCGCGACGCCTCTCGCAATACGGTTTCCCCGTTCGCCAGATCGTCACCGGCGGCACCTGTCATCTCGATGCCCGGATGGTCGACCGCCACCTCAACGAGTTGGGTTTCCGCGGTCCCGGTGTTTTGCTGATTGAGAATGTCGGCAATCTCGTTTGCCCTTCCAGCTACGATCTCGGCGAGGCCGCAAAAGTCGTCCTCCTCAGTGTCACCGAAGGCGAGGATAAGCCCCTCAAGTACCCCGGCATTTTCCACCGCGCCGCGTTGATGATTCTCACCAAGACCGACTTGCTTCCCCACGTCGAATTCGATCCGGACCTCGCTCTTGAAAACGCCCGCAAGGTGAACCCGGAGATCGAGTACATTGCGCTGTCCTCCCGCACCGGCGACGGCTTTGATGTTTGGTTGCACTGGTTGAATGCCCTCCAGCACAAGGTCCAGCATCCCGCCGCCGCTATCAATTCCTGAAGACTCTGCGATAATTCCCTCATGGACGAATCGCCCAGAGCGGTTCTCGCGCGAAAAGCGATCGATGTCACCGGCATCGTTCAGGGTGTTGGCTTTCGTCCCTTTGTCTATCGGCTCGCTCAAGAGTGCAACCTCACTGGCTTTATCGCCAACACGCCTGCGGGTGTAACCATCGAAGTCCAAGGCGAACCTGAAGTCTTGGATCGCTTCTTGGAGCGCCTCCCTTCCGAAGTCCCCCCGCTGGCGAAAATCACTTCACTTCTTCCCCGCGAAGCCGAGCCCCTTGCGGAGACCACTTTCCGTATTCTTTCCAGCCGACTCGAAGCTCCTCCCAAGGCCCTGATTTCTCCGGACGTCGCCGTTTGTGCCGATTGCCTCCGCGAAATGATGAACCCGCGCGACCGCCGCTTCCGCTATCCCTTCATCAACTGCACGAATTGCGGCCCGCGCTTCACCATCATTCGCGATATTCCTTACGACCGGGCTCGCACCTCCATGGCTTCTTTCCAGATGTGCGACGCCTGCCAAGGCGAATATAACGATCCAGCCAACCGCCGGTTTCACGCTCAACCCAATGCCTGCTGGGACTGCGGCCCGCAACTGCAACTCCTTTCCGCTGATGGCTCTCACCTCAATATCGCCGAACCTCTGCGCGAGGCTGCTCGCCTTCTTGAACATGATCAAATCGTCGCGGTGAAGGGCCTTGGCGGATTCCATCTCGCTTGCAACGCCCGCTCAGAGATGGCAGTCAACCTGCTTCGAGAGCGCAAACGCCGCGTCGAAAAACCCTTCGCGGTGATGCTTCGCCACATAGAAGACGTAGATCGCTTCTGCCTCGCGGACGATGCTGCCCGAAAACTCTTACTCTCCATCGAACGGCCCATCGTGCTGCTTCCTCGCAAGCCAGACTGCGGGCTCGCGGACAGCATCGCTCCCCACAACTGCTTCCTCGGCGTCTTCTTGCCTTACACGCCGCTGCACCATCTCCTTTTCTCCAGCGGCAAGTCCGATGCCCTGGTCATGACCAGCGCCAATCTCAGCGAAGAGCCCATCGCCATTGATAACGACGAAGCGGTCCGTCGCCTCCAGGGAATCGCTGACGCCTATCTTGTCCACAATCGCGACATCCTCCGCCGCTGCGACGATTCGGTCGTGCGCCTTGCCGCGGGCCGTAAACAAATCCTGCGTCGCTCTCGGGGTTTTGTTCCAGTGCCGGTTCCTCTCGAGCGCGAATCGCCGCCGATTCTCGCTGTCGGCGGGGAACTGAAAAACACCATCTGCATTGTTCGCGGCAGCGAAGCTTTTCTTAGCCAGCACATCGGTGATCTAGAAAATCTGGAAAGCTACGGCTTTTTCGCCGAAGCCATCGAGCACCTGCAGCGTATCCTTGAAGTCCAGCCGAGAATCATCGCCTACGATCTGCATCCCGATTACTTCTCCACCAAATGGGCGCTGACGCAGCAGGGCGTGCAACTCGTCGGTGTGCAGCACCATCACGCTCACATTGCCTCCTGCATGGCGGAAAATCATCTCGATGGAAAGGTAATCGGCATCGCTCTCGATGGCACGGGCTATGGCACCGATGGCGCGGTATGGGGAGGGGAAGTACTGTTAGCGGATTACAACGATTTCGAACGCGCCGCCCACTTCGAATACATCCCTTTGCCTGGAGGCGCCGCCGCGATTCATGAACCTTGGCGTGTCGCTCTCAGCTATTTGGTGAAACACTACGTGAAGGACCTCAGCAGTCTCGATCTGCCCTTTCTCCGCGACATCGACGAACGGCGCCGCCATGTCATTCAGCAAATGATCGATCGGCAGGTCCATTCGCCGCGCACCTCCAGTTGCGGCCGCCTCTTCGACGCGGTTGCCGCGCTCACCGGTATACGCTCTACCGTCAATTACGAAGCACAAGCCGCCATTGAACTGGAAATGGCCGCTCATAATTCCACAGCCGAAGGCGCGTACCCTTTCGACCTGATTCCGGATGAAACCCATTGGCAGATCGGCACGCTCTCTCTCTTTCAATCCATTCTCCTCGACCTTCGCCGTCAGGAGTCCGTTGCCGATATCAGCCGCCGTTTCCATGCTGGCCTGGCCGTGATGTTTCTGGAACTCGCCGAGAAAATTCGAGAGCAAACGAAACTGAATCGCGTCTGCCTCAGCGGCGGTTGTTTCCAGAACGTTCTGTTATTCCGATTGCTTTTGGATGGCCTGCGCGCAAAATCCTTCGAAGTCTACTTTCACTCTGAAGTCCCCGCAGGCGACGGCGGGATCAGTCTCGGCCAAGCTCTAATCGCCGCCCACCGCTCATGATGCACGTTTAGTATTCAGCAGCTTAGGCGCAACAGGACTTAGCCCAACCCGCGAGGGCTGCCAAAACAAGACTTTGGAACATCGTTCAGCGCGTCCCGTACTTACGGCTCCCCGTAATCCCTTTTCCCTCGGTAACTGTAATCGTCTGCCCTGCCGCAATATTCGAAAGCCTATTGACTTGCCCGCTCGGCCAACGAATCTCAACCGCGTCCGCCTTCTCCTGCCGCGCCAGTCCAAACGTCAACACCAACTCGCTTGCCGACAAATAACTCGACCCGCTGCGCAACATCTTCGACTGCGTTTCTCCGGCGGCTGTCAACTTCACCGTGGATCCAATCCCATCGCGGTTCGATTTCGTTCCCACCAACCTGATCCGCAGGCTATTCTGCAGCGCCGCCTCGCCAGACGCGATATTCTCAAACAGATACGCTGGCCCGCCATTCGTGGAAAGCAACAAATCCAGCCGTCCGTCGTTGTTGATATCTCCGTAGGCGGCGCCACGTCCCACACGCGGCGAGGCAAACACCGCCCCCAGGCTTTTCGTTGTCTCCTGGAAATTTCCATTCCCCAGATTGCGGAACACGTGTGGCGGCATCGCGTACTTCACATTAGGCTGCACCTTCTGAATATCTCCGTCGATGTGCCCATTCGCGATGAAAATATCCGGCCACCCGTCCAGGTCGTAATCAAAAAAGAAACAGCCAAAACCCAGGGTCAGCAGAGTGTCGCGCCCGATCTCCGAACGGGGGGCCTCATCCACGAAGAGTCCTTTTCCTTCATTGTGATAGAGCGAAATCATCTGGTTGGAAAAATTCGTGATCAACAGGCTCGGCGCTCCGGAACGGTCATAGTCGGCCGCATCCACTCCCATTCCCGCTCGCGCCACTCCGTCCTCACTGAACGCTACGCCGGCAGCCACCGCTTTCTCCGCAAAAGTCCCATTCCCATTATTGCGATACAGTTTGTTCGGCTGTGTGTCGTTCGAAAGCAACAAATCCGGCCAGCCGTCATTGTCATAGTCCAACGCGGCGATTCCTAGGGTCTTCGACGTAGGATCGCCCAGTCCCGCTTTCTTCGTTGCATCTTCAAACGTCCCGTCGCCCCGGTTATGCCACAGCCGCACGGAGGTTCCTTTATACGATTCCGGGGTGCAATACGATTTGCTTTTTCCATCCAGCGTGCAGTACAGATCCCCCTCAATCGACCACTGCACATAATTCCCCACGACCAAATCCAGCTTCCCGTCCTTGTCGTAGTCCACCCACGCGGCGCTGGTGCTGAACTCTTTCGGGCCCATCAGTCCAGCCTTTTGCGTTACATCCGTAAACGTTCCATTCCCGTTGTTGTGAAACAGGTGGCTCTGCCCCATCGCGGTCACGAACAAATCGTCATAGCCATCATTGTCGTAATCGCCCACAGCCACTCCCATCCCAAACATCTCGACGTCCAAACCGGCCTTGCGCGTAACATCCGTAAACGTACCGTCGTGGTTGTTGTGATAGAGCTTCGGCATGCTGTGTTTCGAAGGCTGTCCAGGCCAATTCGTTCCGTTCACAATGAAAATATCTTGCCAGCCATCATTGTCGTAATCGATGAACGCCACGCCTGGCCCCATTGTTTCAGGCAAGTACTTCTTTCCGAAAGCGCCGTTATTGTGAACGTAGTGAATCCCTGCCCGTTGGGTGATGTCCCGGAACGTAATCGTGGAACCCACGTCCGTTTTCTTGGCCGTCTGCGCCAAGACGGCCACTGCGCAAACCAACAGCAGCATTCCCCCCCAGACCCTCTTCACGCGCTCTCCGCTTTCCCCTCGCGCCCCACTCCAAGCGCATCGGCCACCCGGTTGATGTAGTTAAACCACGAAGCAATCAACGTAATCTGCAGAATCCCACGGTCATCAAATCCAACCGCTCGCAGTTTCTTGTGATCTTCCGGACTGCACTGCGTCGCGTCTCGGGTCAGTTTGACCACGTATTCCAGCATTACCTTATCCTGCTCGCTGATCGGCGCCGTTCGAAAATCCTTTCGCAGGGCTGCCACCATTTCGTCATTCAAGCTCACGCGACGCAGAAACTCTGCGTGGGATTCAATTCAATAGAAGCACCGGTTCGTCACAGACACCATGGTCGCAATCATTTCATGTTGCTCGCGCCGCAGCGGAAGTTCCGCCGACATCATTGCTCCGAACGCGCTGAACGAATGAAACAGCACCTCCGGAAAAAGCGTGTGCGAGCCGACAATGCTGTTTTCAAATCCGTGATCTACAATGGGCACTGGCGTGCCGTACTCTGTTGGGTACCGCTTGCGCTCTTCCATCACCGCGTTACGCACGCGCTCGTCGTCTTCCATGCGAATCGTCTTGATCCAGGTCATGTGCCCATTCCTCTTGTCAGTGGGATAGAGATTTACCGCCCCGAATTCGTCTGCACTTTCGCCTGCTTTGCCGTCGACGCCGCAGTCTCACGCTTCTTCGCCGACGCCGTACCCAGCGCCACGCTTACATGCTCATGTACCGCCTGCCGTTCGTTGTTGTCTTCCGGATGCGCTTGCCGGTACGCTCCCGTCAGCGCCTGCGATGCCTCGTCCGCTTTGAACCGAAGATAGCGCCCCTTGAATTCCTCGGCCATTTTGTCGTCTCCCAATCCCGTATAGCAAAGCATGAGGTTGTAATTCGCCTGCAGATCTTCCGGATCGATGGCCAGCGTCTGTTGCAACTCCTTCACCGCGTCCGCATAGCGCTTCTGCAAAAACAACACGCGTCCCAGTTCGTCGTGCACTACGCGATCCCGCGGATACTGGGCCAACACTTCCTGCAGAACGCGCGTCGCTTCGTCGTATTTGCCTTCCTCTCGCAGCACTCGCGCATAAAAGAAATTGGCCCGCGCCAGCCCCGGCTTCAGTGCCAGCGCCTTCTTAAGCACAACCATGGCTCCCTCCGTGTCTCCCTCCTGCACACGTACGCGCCCGACATTCACCCAGCCATCGGCATTATTCGGCGCCTTCTCGGTAATCTCTCCGAACGCCTGCCCTGCCCCCTTCAAATCCCCTTGCAAGAAGAGCCCTATGCCATAGTCATTCCACCGCGTCCAATCCTCTTTCGCCCACTCCACCTTGGGTGCAGGAGGAATTGCGGAACGGGGCAAGACTGTGAGCGTCTTTATATCCTCCGCCAGGGCGATGATCGGCAAAGCCGGTATCTCTTTCTCCTTGCTGGATACGTCCGAAAGATCGCCGTTAAACGCGAACTTTCGATCATCATAGTCCGGCGTATGCTGACCGTCCGTCTGCCCCGGGACCGGCACTCCGCCAAACGAAAACTGCGTGTTGTACCACTGAAACTTGCGGTAATTCAGTTTCGACCGCAGTGTGATGTGTTCTCCCGCGCTCTCCGGCACGTGCATCCGGAAGTGCACCGTATCCGCTGCCCCTGGCGGAATCAGATGGACATATACCGTCGCCCTTGTGGACCACGCGTTCCGCTTGTTGATCGGATTGCCGTGCGCGTCAATCTGCAACGATTTGTAGAAGTGGGCTCCCGGTTCAACCGGCCCTTTGCCGTCGTCTTCCACCTTTCCGCTCCAGAAGATCATCTGGCCTTTGTCGTCCACAGCCTGCAACTCCAGCCAGACGTCAAACGCATCTACAGTTCCGCCTGGAAAAAAGTGCCCCACCTTGCGTGTTCGCACGACGACATCGACAAGCACGTCATCCCCGCGGCGTACAGCCGCGCCCACGCGTCCCAGCGGCGCCGTAATCGGCCGCGCCTCTCCCGCTGGACCCTTTGGCATGGAAACATCCGTTTCTTCGCCCACTGCAAACGTCGTGGAAAGCTCCTGGTTCGGGTATCCCGAGCCCTTGGCCTCAGCCTCTTTGTTGCCTGCGGGAGAAATCGCAAAAATATCCACACTCACTTGATTGTCCTGCAGGAATTTCTTGCTGGTTTCCATCTGAGCCGGGTCTTCATTCGCAACGGGAACCGCGGTATTCGCGCCTGGGAACCGATGCGAATGCACATAGCCGCCGATGTTTCCGTCGTCATTCGAACGCACCAACGGCATGTGGCAATCGGAGCAAATCATTGGCGACGCCGGATAATAAAACGAGCGCGCTCCCTGACCGGAAACGCCGCTGCCCTGCCAATTATCGTATTCGTTGAATCCGCGAATCCAGCGGTAGCTGTTTACCGGCACATCCAGATGCACCTTGTGGCATTCGGAACAGAACTCCGGCACCTGCTCCCTCATGAACGGCTTCAAAAACACGCGCCGGTGCGGTTCTGGATTCAACCGCACCATAAAATCGTGCAATCCCCGCATCACCGGATTCGGGCTCGCTGCCAAGGCATGCAGCTTCGGATACTCCAGCACGTAATCGCCCTGACCCATCGTGCTTTTCACTTTTACGATGCTATGGCACATCATGCAGCTCAAACCCGCACGTGCTTCTGGACGGTCCACAATCTGCTTGATCGGTGTGTCCATGATTCCGCTGTAAAGCAATGCCGGATCGTGGCAGCCTGCGCACCACTTCGATGGCTTCACCCCCGCCACGTCCTGCATATATTCAATGCTTTTGCGATACCACTGGTTGTTGAACGAAGAAAAGTGGTGTGCCGAGCTTTCCCACTGCTTGAAAATATCCGCGTGGCACCGCTCGCACGCTTTGGACTGCATGAAATAATCGGCTGGTATGTACTTGCCGTCGGTTGTTTGTCCCGAGCTCGGAAAGAACTTCCCGTGTGGCCCGTCGCCTTCGTTATCCATTGTCGCTGGTGAAATCGAAGGATTGTTGATGCGATATGCGCTACTCCACGCTACGTTTCGCACCCACCAAGCGCCATAGCCGATCCCTGCCGCAACAAGCAAAACGGCAATCAACGCAAATACCTGTCGCTGGGCCCTAGCGCCCACCCATCCCCGTTCTTTGATCCATGTGGTTGCCAGCAGCACCACTCCGACGCTGCAAATCAGAATGTGCGCGTAAAGCCAAACCTCCAACCGATGCGGAGTCCCCAGGTAAATTAGGGCCACTCCCAACGCAGCGCCACCGGCCATCAACACCCATCCCACGCGCGGCAGCCACTGCTCCTTGCCGACCCCTTGAAACAGAAACGCCGCTAACCCCATCGTCAACACCACTCCCCACCCGGTGTGCAAAAGCACCGCGGCCGCATACACGATGGTTGCTGTGGGAAAGGCGTAAAGGTAAATAGCCGTGAGTGCCAGAACCAAAACGCTTAGCAAGCGCCAGCGCTTCATTCAATCTCCCCCGTTCCAGCTTTCCTCGCCTGAACTATCTACCATAATGAAAATGCGGCCGGGGTGTCGAGACCCGGCCGCAAAGTTTGTTGGGGTGCTTCCTGAGTCGGTCTTAAGGATGCGCGACTTGGAGAAGCTACAGCAATGTTGTGCCCTTTATAAATTCCGCGCGCGGCTTTGGCAATACTGCGAAAGTATTATCACTTCGATTCTCCCGTAATTCCTTTTCCTTCAGTTACTTGGAATGCCATTCCGGCCTTCAGTCCCTTGTACTCCTCGCTCTTCCCACTGGGCCATTCAATCACCACGCGCTCAATCTGTTCATTTCTGCCGAGCCCAAACGTCACAGGCAATTCCGATTGCGACAAGTAACTCGAGCCACTTCGCACCATGCGCGTCTGCTGCTGGCCTTGCGCGGACAGCCGAACCACCGCTCCAATGGCATCTCGATTCGATTTTGTGCCCACCAGCCGGAAACGAATGCTGCGATTGCCATTTGCCACATCGTTCCGGTAGAGAAAAGCCTGATCGTTGTTGGTCGTCAGCAGCACGTCCAGATCTCCATCCCGGTCATAATCTCCCACAGCCAATCCTCGCCCGACCTTGGGTTTCTCAAACCCACCGCCAATTTCGTCCGCCACGTCATGAAATTTCCCGCCACCCAGGTTCTGGAACAGTTGGGCAGGCTGTGCGTATCCTACATTCCCGCGAATATTCCTCACCGTTTCGTCGATGTGTCCGTTCGCGATTGCTATATCCAGCAAGCCATCCAGATCCGCATCGAAGAATACGCAGCCAAACCCTAAAGTATTTCGCGACGCAGCTCCCAGCCCCGTCTGCATCGCCACGTCGTCGTAGCCCTTACCGGCAAAGTGATACAGTCCGATCATTTCGTTGTCGAAATTCGTAATCACTATCCCCGGCTTGCCGGAGTTTTCGAAATCCGCTACGTCCACGCCCATTCCGGCGCGCGCCTTGCCGTCTGTGCTGAACGCCAAGCCTGCCTCTACTGCGATGTCTTTGAATTTTCCATTGTGCAGGTTGCGGTAAAGCTTGTTTGGCTGCGTATCGTTGGCCACCAGTAAATCCGGCCAGCCGTCCTGGTCGTAATCCAGCATCGCCACGCCCAGGGATTTGGAACTGCTATCAAACACCCCGCTACTCGCCGTCACATCTTCGAATGTTCCATTTCCTCGGTTGTGGTAGAGCCAACAAGTATCCCCGCGATACGCCTCTGGCGTGCAGTAGGACTTGTTCTTCCCGTCCAGACTACAGAAAACGTCATGCTCTGCGGACCAGCGCACGTAATTGCATACAAACAAGTCCAGGAATCCGTCGCGATCGTAGTCAAACCACACGGCCGAGGTGCTTAGTCCCTGTTTCCCCAAAAGCCCGCTCGATTTCGTTATGTCGACAAAAGTGCCCGTGCCCGAGTTCCGGAAAAGCCGGCTCTGCCCCACGCACGAGATGAATATGTCCGGAAAGCCGTCATTATCGTAATCTCCGACGGCGACACCCATCCCATACATCTCCACATCTAAACCCGACGCCTTCGTTACGTCCGTGAAAGTCCCGTTCCGGTTGTTGCGATATAGCTTCAGCGTTGTGCGCTGGCGCTTGTGCCCCGGCCAGTCCATCGAGTTGAGCATCAGAATGTCTTGCCATCCATCCGCGTCGTAGTCCAGAAACGCGCATCCCGATCCTAAGGTTTCCGGCAGCAATTTTCCGCCGTACGCCCCGCTGTTGTGCTCAAAGTGGATTCCCGCGGCGCTGGTCACGTCGACAAACCTGAACCCCGGCCCCGCCCCCGATACAAAGCCAGGCAGAGCACCCGTCACCAAACCCGCCCCGATTCCGTTCCGGATAAACTCGCGTCGCTTCACGGAAGCCTCATGGAAGATTCACCAGCCCGTTGCGGATCGCATACACAACCAACTCCGCAGTCTTGTGGATTCCCAGTGCATCCATGATGTTCGCCCGATGTACAGACACAGTATTCACGCTGAGGTTCAGCTCCCTGGCAATTTCCTTGTTCGATTTTCCGGCTACGATGTGTTGCAGGATCTCCAGTTCCCGCGCGGTCAACCCGGTATCGCGCTCCCCCTTCAGAGTGCCTCCGCGCGTAATCTGCGAATCCAGTACCGTTTCTCCTTCCGCCAACTTCTTGATTGCGCTCACCAGATCCAGGTCCATCGCGTTCTTCAGAACATACCCTTTTGCTCCCGCTTCCAGCGCTTGCCGGATCAACGTGTCTTCGGAGTGCATGCTCAACATCAGGATTGCCGTCTCTGGCCTGCTCGCCAGGATTCGCCGCGATGCTTCAATTCCATTGACCTGCGGTAGCGCGCAATCCATCACAATTACGTCGGGTTGCAACTTCTCCGCACACTCCACCGCCTCCAGCCCGTCGCTTGCTTCACCCACCACCTCAAATGTCGGCTCGTCTTCCAGCATCCGCCGAAATCCCCGCCGGACCAGAGCGTGGTCGTCCACCAGCAGCACTTTCAACTTATTCCCCATGCGCTTCCACCCTTGCCCGCGGAATCCTCAGCCGCACCAACGTCCCCCCTGCATTCGCCGTAGGCGTTCCCAAAGCCGAGACCGTCAGCGCTCCACCCAGGATCTCCGCTCGCTCCCGCATCGCCACCAGTCCGATTCCCGTCTGGCCCTCTGCGGGTGCCAGCCCTTTCCCGTGGTCTTCCACCTCCAACTCCAGCTCTTTCGGCTGGAATCGCAGACGAATCCACGCCTCCTTGGCCCCCGAATGCCGGCTTACATTGTTCAGCGCTTCCTGCAACACGCGATACACCTGCACTCCCGCGCCGGTCTCAACGGCAAAAGGCTCGCCGGACTTCTCGTAGTGAAGCACAAGCCCGCTCTGCCTTTCCACCGTCGGGATAAACCAGTCCAGCGTGCTCTCCAGCCCCGCCTCATCGAGAAGCACAGGATGCAGCGCTTGCGACAGGCCACGGATGTTATTCAGCGTCGTTTGGGCAATCTCTCGCACTTCCTGCAGGTCGTTGTGCAATGGCGAATCCGCCGGTATTTGTTTATCTGTTCGCCGCAGCAACGACCCAATCGCAGTCAGCACCTGTCCAAACTCGTCATGCAGTTCGCGCGAAATGTGCCGTAGCGTCGATTCCTGGGTGGAAATCAGCTTCTGTGCCAGATCGCTTCGTTGCGAGGAAAGCTCTTCGACGTGTGCAAACAGCCGCCGGTTGTTCCGAATCAAATACAAGCTTGTTACCACAATCGCCAGCAGAATTGCCGCCAGAAAGAAATAAAGTTGCCTCTGTACCCGCACATAAATTTCCGCAATGCTGCGCGCGGCGAGTTCTTCCGCTTCATTGTTTTGCACCAGCAATCGGGAGACCGCCGAACTCAGCGCCGCCTGCCTCGGTTGCAGCGTGTCGCGAAGTTGCTCGCGCGCTGCATTCTCATCATTTTCAGCCAGGGTGAACATGCGGTCACTCGCATCCCAGAACTGATTCATCGCCTGAATCAAGTAATGCCGCTGGTCGCTTGTCCGTGCTGCCCCGGAAAGCTCGGCTTCCTTTTGGAGGGCATCATCCAAATCCGCATGAATCCGGTTGAACTGGGCGCTCCACGCGATCAGCGGATAGGGCTCGCTGGAATCGAGCATGTCTCGCATCGCGAGGCCCATCGAATTGAGGTCGTTCTGGATCCGCAGCAGTTGCAGGGAATCCCGCCGGTTGCGATCCACCAATTCGCTCTGCAGTCGGCGCAATCCGGCAAATTGCATCGTGATGTACGCCGCGTACACCAGCACCGCGAGAATCGTCACCGCCAGCCCGAGGTACAAGCCTCGCGCCGGACCTGGTTGTGTCCCTGAACTTTTCGGCACGCCAGCAAGGATATAACGCCCTGCAAGCTGCCACCAACCTAACCAATCTTCTTGCGCGTCGGCCGATGCTAAACTGACCATGACGTAATGATTTTGTAGGGGCGGCCTTCTGAAGCCGTCCGTTCTTTGAGCAACACAGATTTTGTCCCCAAGGCGGAGAAATGTGCCGTGGCTCAACATTCCGCGGATAGACTCACATGATTGACGTCGGCCTTATCGGTTTCGGCCTCGGCGGCCGTTCTTTCCACGCGCCTGTCATTGGCGCGGTGCCGGGGTTTCGCCTCGCTGCCATCCTTCAACGCTCCGGCGATTCCGCCGCGCAACTTCATCCAGACGCCCGCATTGTTCGCACCCTGGACGAACTTCTCGCTATCGACTGCATCCGCCTCGTCGCCATTTCCACTCCCAACCAAACCCATTTCCCGCTCGCCAAGCGCTGTCTCGAATCCGGCCGGGACGTGGTCGTCGATAAACCATTCACCACTTCCGTCTTGGAAGCAATCGAACTCCTCCGCCTCGCGAAAAAACTCGGTCGCGTCCTCTCCGTCTACCACAACCGCCGCTTTGACGCCGATTTCCAGGCCCTTCGCAAAACTGTTGTTGACGGCACGCTCGGCCGCATCCTCCGGTTCGAATCTACCTACGACCGCTATCGCCCCACTCCCAAAGTCGGCGCCTGGCGCGAAGTGCCTGGCCCGGGCAGCGGCATCCTTTTCGATCTCGCACCCCACCTGATCGACCAGGCCTTCGCACTCCTTGGCACACCCCAAGGCATCACCGCCGACGTCCGTACTGAGCGCGCCGGACTCTCCACCGTCGACGCCTTCGACATCTTTCTCCACTACACCGGCGGTGTCCGCGCACTGCTTCGGGCCACTATGATGTGCGCCGTCCCGCGTCCCCGCCTCGTCGTCCTCGGAGAAAAGGGAAGCTATCTCAAGCGCGAATTCGATCCTCTGGAACCTAATCTGCGCAATGGCCAGATTCCCACCGGATCGTGGGTCCTGGAAAGGGAGGAAGACTTTGGCGAACTGACCCTCGTCGAAAACGGAAACTCTGCGACGCGCAAAATCCCCTCCACCGGCGATTGGCGCGAATTCTACGCCAATGTTCGCGATACCATCCTCGGCAAAGCTTCGCTTGTCGTGACGCACCAGCAAATCCTCGATGTGATGGTTGCCCTCGAACTCACTCTCGAAAGCAGTTCCAAACACACCACCATCCCCTGGCGCTACATTCAGACGTAGAAACTTTTGCTGTTACAATCGCAGCATGAAGAGCAGGCGCGACTGTGCGTGTCTTTGCCATAAAGGGAGATTCATTTTGCATATCGTGCCTTGTTGTGATGGAATCCCCGCGGCTCTATCAGAGACTCGTAGACCGAAGAAGCTATCCAAGCGGACGAAGAAACCTGCAAGTTAATGCATCTGCCGCGCCCGTCGTATAATCCAATTTCCGGTGAAGGAGCCACGACCGTTCCATGAATATCGAACTCGCGCCCTCAGTTCTCTCCGCCAACTTCGCGCAGCTTGCCGTCGATGCCCAACAAGCCATCGACGGCGGCGGCACAGTCCTCCATCTCGACGTAATGGATGGCCACTTCGTCCCCAATCTGACCATCGGCCCACCCGTCGTCGCCTCCCTCCGCAAACAAATCAGAGTCCCCTTTGACTGTCATCTAATGATTGAAAATCCGGACCTCTTCATTCCGGAGTTCGCCGATGCCGGCGCCAACTGGATCTCTGTTCACCAGGAAGCCTGCATCCATCTCGATCGCACACTCCACTTGATCGCCTCTCACGGCTGCAAGCCGGGAGTTGTTCTCAACCCAGCCACTCCCGTCGAAACGCTTACGGAAGTCTTAGATCTCGTCCATCACGTCCTGGTCATGAGCGTGAATCCGGGCTTTGGTGGGCAGAAGTTCATTCCCAATTCTCTGAACAAAATCGCAGCACTCGCTCGCATGCGCGCCGAGCGCAAACTCGACTTCCGGATTGAAGTAGATGGGGGCGTGGACCTGGAAACCGTCACGGACATCGTCAAAGCAGGCGCAGAGTTGCTCGTCGCCGGAAATGCCGTTTTTGGGCACGGCGACATTCGCTCCAACGCCTCGAAGCTGCTTGAAGCCGCCCGGGCCGCAACCCTAACCCGCGCCTAAGCCGGCTGCCCTCTTCCTCAACTTCGCCGCCAGCTCCCTTACCTGTGCCCGCGTCTCTTGCAAAGTGCCTGAGCAATCGATTCGCTCCGTCGCATGCTTCAACTTCTCTTCCACCGTCATCTGCGCGGCCATTCGCCGCTTCGCTTCAATCTCGCTCATCCCTCTCGCGCGCAACCGTTCCAGTTGCTGCTCCGGCCTGCAGAAAGCCACCACAAGCCCGTCCAATTTCCCCGCAATGCCTGCCTCCACCAGCAGCGCCGCCTCCACGAAGCCGGCATCGCGCACGCCGCTGCACCGCCACTCTTCGAATTTTCGGAACACAATCTCTTCCACGCGCGGATGAATAATCCTGTTTAGTTTCGCCAATTTCGGGGGGGCAGCAAACACGATCGCACCCAATTTCGCGCGGTCGATTTTTCCTTGTGCATCTGCAAGCTCCGCCCCAAACTCTTGCAGCACCTCATCGTGCGCGGCCTGCCCCGGCTCAAGGAGCTTGTGCGCCACGATATCCGCCTCGAGCACAGGAAATCCCATCTCGCGCAGCATCGCCGCCACGGCGCTCTTTCCGCTTGCAATCCCGCCCGTAAGCCCCATCTTCAGCATGATGTTTGTATCCCAGTTGTTACTCGTGACAGACCGGGTTGGGCGATTCCCGGTCATATCAGCAAAACCGTCATTCTGGGTGGATTCCGCGAAGCGAGGAATCCTTCTTATCTGCCACTTCACAACAAAAAGGACCTACGCTACCCCGCCACCACAGAGCTCTTTCCCCGCCGCAGCCGTGCAGCCTTCACCGTATTGCTCATCAGCATCGTGATGGTCATCGGCCCAACCCCACCGGGCACCGGAGACAACGCCCCCGCCGTAAACACTGCATCTGGATGCACATCGCCAATCAGCACGCTGCCTTTGGCGCGGAACCGCTCCAGTCTCTGAGGAAAATTCTTCAACAGTCTCTCCGCTTCCGCCCAATCCGTCACCTTGTTTGTCCCTACGTCGATCACCGCAGCACCGGGCTGGATCCAATCCGCCTGCACATATCCGGCCCTGCCCATCGCCGCTACTACAATGTCCGCGCGGCGGACCACTTCCGCAAGGTCCCGTGTCTTCGAATGGCAGATGGTCACCGTCGCGTTCGCGTGCATCAATAAAAGCGCCATCGGTTTCCCCACAATGTCGCTTCGTCCCAGCACTACGGCATTCGCGCCTTCCATCGGAATCTTGTAGCGCCGCAGCATCTCCATGCAGCCCGCAGGTGTGCAAGCCACCAACCCCGGCCGGTTGCTCACCAGCTTTCCCAGGCTCACCGGGTGAAATCCGTCCACGTCCTTCGCCGGATCAACGGCCTCCAGCACACGCTTCGAATCAATCTGCGCAGGCAGCGGCAATTGCACCAGGATGCCGTCCACATTGTCGTCTGCATTCAGATCGGCGATAAGCTGCAGCATGTATTCCGTGGAGACGTTCGACGCCGGCGTATGCAGCCAGCTCGCCATTCCCAGCTCTTCGCAAGCCGCGATCTTGCTCTTCACATACAGCTGTGACGCTGGATTCTCGCCTACCAACACCGCTGCCAACCCAGGACGAATGCCTTGTCGGGCGAGTTTCGCAATCTCAGCCTTAAGTTCACCAAAAATTTCGTCGCGGATTTTCAGCCCATCGAGGATTCGTGCGGACATGCTGAGAGAATAGCACAGCGTAACCCGCTAACTGTGCAAGCCGGAGCAACGGCCACCTTTGCTTGCCCTGACGATGGGAGGTGGGCGTCTTTGCCTTCATCCGCTCACTTGCCGAGCGATGCGGAGAATAGCCGTCAGGCTCCGTTCCACATCTTCCTCCGTTGTCGCCCATGACGACACGCTGATGCGCATCGCTGTTTTGTCCTGCCACACCGTCCCGCCGCACCAGCACGTGGCGTCTTCCTGCACGCGGCGTATCACTTCCTGGGTAACTTCTGCCGCCCCAAACGACACCAGCACCTGATTGATCACCACATCGTTCAGGATCTCGTAACCTGCTTCCCGCAGTCCCGTCGCAAATCGCCTCGCGTGTTTGCACGTTCGCTCAATCAATTCGGCAAGCCCCTGCTTCCCCAGTGACTTCAGCGCGGCCCACAATTCCACAGCTCGCGCACGGCGCGAAGTATCTGGCGTCTGGATGGCCGGCTCCCGCTCCAACCCCGGCTGAAGGTAAGCCGCGCTGATGGTCATCGCGGCCCGCAAAGCCTCAGCATCTCGGACCAGCACGATCCCGCAGTCATAATTCACGTTCAGCCATTTGTGCGCATCCGTCGCCCATGAATCCGCCAGCTCGAATCCGGACACCAGATGACGATGCTTCGATGAAGCCGCGGCCCACAGTCCAAATGCTCCGTCAACATGGACCCACGCGTCGCTCTCATGCGCCCAACGGCAAATTTCCTCTGCTGGATCAAACCCACCTGTGTTTACGTTGCCTGCTTGAATACAAACCAGCGAGTTTTTCTTTAGCTCCGGCAATTGGTCCGTCCTCATTCGGCCCTGGCCATCCACGGGAATGAGCGTCACTCGATTTCGGCCAAACCCTGCGAGATTCAGCGCCTTCAGAATCGACGCGTGTGTCTCTTCCCCCACAACCACCTCAATCGGCGGCGCGCCGAACATTCCGTCATCCGCAACATTCCACCCGCTTCTCGCCAGGAGCGCTTGCCGTGCCGCCGCAAGCGCCGCGAAATTCGCGGTTGTTGCGCACGTCACGATTCCCCCTTCGCAACCGGCCGGCACTCCCAGAATCTCGCGCACCCACTGGAGAACTACGTCTTCAATCTCGGCCACCACCGGCGACATCACACGGAACGCCGCGTTCTGGTCCCATGTGCTCACCAACCGGCTCACCGCCAGCGCGGCAGGAAGCACGCCGCCAATCACGAATCCGAAGTAGCGTCCGCCGGTTGTGGCAACGGTGCTTGGCGAACCATACTTATCCAACATGCGCACAACGTCCGCCGGATGGCTTGGCATCTCCGGCATGGGCTCGCGAAAGTGAGCGAGTCCCGCCAAGGCATGTTCCCTCGGATAAACGCAGCGAAAATCCAATGTGTGCAGATATGTTCGCGATCTCTCTTCAGCTACGGCGAGCGCTTCGTCAATCACTTCGCCGTGATTTCTCTGCGGTTTGGTGGCCATCATTCCTCCGGCGCTTGGGAAGGGGCACGGTTCTTCAAAGTGTTCGTTCTATCGAAGAATCCCCCACGTTCTTACGTTAATGGTCAGGTGCATCAGGGGAAACAGCCGCATTGTCTGCTGCCAAATTGGCGTGGCTCTGAATAAAAGTCGAAACCAATCGCCAATTTGGCACTCTAATCTGCGAGGGCAAAGCCAGCATGCCAATCTTCGGAGATGATGGCGGACGCCGGGCCAAAGAAAAAGAAGCTCGCGCCTCCGGCCGCTTGCCGCCCGGCCAATCGCTGACATTGAAATGGCCTGTCCTGCACTACGGCCATGTGCCGCATTTCGATCCCGCGAAATGGGATTTCAAAATCACTGGTCTGGTGGAAGAGCCGCAGTGCCTTACCTGGGACGAATTCCGGTCCTTGCCGCAAGTCGACGTGACCAGCGACTTTCACTGTGTCACCCGCTGGAGCCGGCTCGACAATCGCTGGAAGGGCGTTCTCTTCACCGAAGTTCTCAAGCGCGTCGCCTTGAAGCCTAGCGCCGAATTCGTCCTCGTGCTCGCTGAAGAAGGCTACACGTCCAATATTCCCCTGAAAGACCTAGAACGCCCGGACGTCCTCTTCGCTTTCGAACATGATGGCGAGCCACTCGCCGTCGATCACGGCGGCCCGGTGCGACTCATCGTTCCCCATCTTTACGCGTGGAAGAGTGTCAAGTGGGTCCGCGGTTTCACGCTTCTTGACAACGATCAGCTCGGCTTTTGGGAACGCAACGGCTATCACGCCTACGGCGATCCCTGGAAAGAGCAGCGCTACTCCGGCTAGTAGCACTCGACCGCTGCCTTCATTGGCCATTCACCTTCGACGCAGCGGAAATCCCCTATAATGCCGGGATGCCAGCTTCCCGATATGTTTTGCAGTTTTGTTTTTCCCTGGTGATTGTGGGAGTCTCTCTTGGCGCCCAAGACTCCACTACCCCGCGCACACAAATTCCCAACGCCAAAATCTTTGGCGAACTGCCCGGCAATCCTCGGCCCATCAATAATTTCCCCACTGCTGCTGCCGTCTCTCCCGACGGACACTTCGCCGTCTTTCTCCACAGCGGCTACGGAGCCTACACCTCCCAGCAAAAACAATCGCTCACGGTCCTCAATCTTCAAACGGATTCCATCCGCGATTTTCCCGACGACCGCCTTGGCAATCATGCCAAGCAAACCTACTTTCTCGGCCTCGCCTTCAGCATTGATGGGAAGCACCTCTACGCCTCCATAGCATCTCTCACCGACCCGCTCGGCAAAGGGAAGGGAAGCACCGGCAACGGAATCGCCGTTTACTCGTTTCAAGATGGAGAAATAACACCAGAGCGTTTTTTCCCGCTGAGTCCTCGTATGAAACTTCCAAGCGGGAAAGTGCGCCGCGAGGAATTCAAGGATGTCACTTATCCCGCGGGCATCAGCTTGGGCATCAGCGGCGGTGTGGAGCGCATCCTCGTTGCCTGCAACAATTCCGATGAGGCCCTTCTGCTCAATACTTCAGACGGCCAGATTGTCCACCGCTTTGATCTGTCCACATTCAAACGCATTCCAGCTTCCTTGCCTTACACAACTGTGATGACCTCCGACGGCAAGCGCGGTTTCGTCTCTCTCTGGAACGCCTCGTCCGTTGCCGAGCTCGACCTACAGGCGGGCACCGTGACCCGCATCATCCCCCTCGAAGAGCCTTCCGCTCCGCTCGAGGGCGGCTCTCACCCCACGGCCTTGCTTCTCTCTCGCGATAACTCGCGTCTCTTTGTTGCTCTCACTAATCGCGACGGGATCGACGTTCTGGACACGCACTCGCACAGAGTGGTCTCTTCGCTGTCCACCAAACTTCCCAACCAGATGTTCGGTGGCAGCGATCCCGAATCCCTCGCTCTCTCCGCCGACGAAAAAACTCTCTTCTCTGCCAATTCCATCTCGGACTCCGTGGCTGTCTACGATCTCGGCCGTACCTCTGCAGAAAAACCGCAGCGCGCCGTCGGTTTCATTCCCACCGAGTGGTATCCCACTGTCGTCGCCGTGACCGGCAACGATCTTCTCATCGGAAGCGCCAAAGGCCGCGGCTCCGGCCCCAATCCCATTCCTCTGAACGTTGGCGCGAATGGCCGGCCGAAATATCCCTACAACCCAGCCATGACCAATGGTTCCCTAGCTCGTATTTCCCTAACCACTCTCAAAGACAGTCTCGCGGTCTGGGCTGACGTCGTCTCCAAGACCAACGCCGCCCAGGGAAATGTCGACCGCGTTCCCTTCGCAAAGGGCGAAGACAAAATCCGCCACGTGATTTACATCATCAAAGAGAACCGCACCTACGATCAGGTCTTAGGCGACCTTGCCGAGGCCAATGGCGATCCCAAGCTCGCCATGTATGGCGAGGACATCACTCCTAACCAGCACAAGCTCGCCCGTCAATTCGGCATTCTCGACAATTTCTACGACAGCGGCGACGTGTCCGGTGATGGCCACATCTGGTCCACGTCCGCCTCCATCTCCGATTATGTAGAAAAGACCTGGCCCATCGGCTATCGCAGTCGGGAGCACTCCTATGACTCCGAAGGCGAATTCCTCGGTGGCGTCTCCGCGGAGGACGATCTGCCCTATGCCGGCGAACCGACCGGCGGGTTTCTGTGGAAGAATTTTGCAAAGCACGCCATCAGCTATCGGCACTATGGCGAGTTCATCATTTCAAAATGGTGTAATGGAGCGTCCGAGGACCAGCTACCTGCCGCCGGCCCACCCAAGGTCGAGAGCGCATCTTGCTCTCGCTCTGTCATCAAAAAGGGTGAGCCGCTCGACAAAAATGTCGGCGACCCGCGCGGCGGCCCCAGCCCCTATCCTTGGGACATCCCCGTCCTGGCCAGAAACGTCGCCTCGCAGCCCGAACTTCGCGGCCATTTCGATCCGCTTTTTCCTGATTTCCAAGTTGACTATCCGGATCAACTCCGCGCCGACGAATTCCTGAATGAGTTCAACGGCTTCGTCTCCTCACGCAAAGCTGGGAAGGATTCGATGCCCCAATTCATCCTGCTCCGCCTCCCCAATGACCACACCGCAGGCGGAAAACCCGGCATGCCGCGTCCCACGGCCTCCGTCGCGGACAACGATCTCGCAGTTGGTCGTGTTGTGGATGCTGTCTCCCACAGCCCCTACTGGGACGACACCGCTATCCTCATCCTCGAGGACGATGCTCAGGACGGCCCCGACCATGTCGATTCCCACCGCAGCCTTGCCCTCGTCATCAGCAAGTATGCGCCGCTTCCTCAGCCCGGTCCGTTCGTCGACCACAGCTTCTACACCACCATCAACATGATTCGCACGCTCGAAGCCCTCCTCGGAGCGCCGCCAATGAACGCCAACGATTCTCGCGCCGCCGTAATGGCCCCGCTGTTCAGCGGTCCTGGCACGCAAGCTGCCTTCACCGCCGACTACCGCAATCGCGACAGCGGTTTCCTCTACGAAGCGAACACAAAGGAATGGAAGGAAGGGAAGAATCTGGACTTCAGCCACGCCGACAGCGCTGATACCGTGGTCTTGAATAGGTTCCTTTGGCAAGACCGCATGGGCAACGTCCCTATGCCGCCGCCCCAGCACAACGTCTTCCCACCCTCGGACACCAAATAGCCTTGCCCGTGTAGTGTCCTAACTCTAAATGGGCCTTGTCACTCTATATCGGCTCGCAAAGGCAACCCGTAATTCCGAACGGAGCCTCGAAAGGAGGAATCTCACCTCTCACTCCTCCGGAACCCTATTCCACCACAAACTTTCTCGTCTGCCTGGACGTCACAACCCCCGTCGAGTCCCTTACTTTTACTTCCATCTCATATTCGCCCGGCGAAAGCCCTTCGATTCCCATTTTCGCCGCAATCGGGATGGCGCGATTTTTCAGCCGAGCCTCCGTCACCACAGGCTGCCAGCCAGTGTCCATCCGGAATTCCCCGGTCTTTCCATCAGCAATTTGCAGCTGAAAACTCGCCGCTCCCGATTTTTCCGCGCTTTCATAAATCTCAAAATAGCTGACCAGCGCCTGATCGCCATCGAAGCGCAAACTCCCCGCCGGTGCAAATTCCATGCCATTTGCCGCCAGCGGCACATACTTCGGCGCCCGCGCTGCGGCCTGTGCTCCTTCCGCTGCCCCGGCGTAGCGGCGGCAGAAAAAGATGTCGCCAACTTCGAGCCTGTCCGCGCGATAGCGCTTCACATTTACTGGTACTTCCAGCCGCCCGATCTTCTCTCCGTCCGTGACCATCACTTGCAGCCGATACACACCAGGCGGCAATTCCATCTGGGTTTCGTAGCGCGTCGGGATTTCTGCTCGTTCCCAGCACTTCAGGAAATTCGGGTCTGCTGGCAGCGGGCCACGATAAACATTCCATGGTAGGCTGCTGGTCATATCACTGAAACGCGCCACCACGGATCCATTTTCGTCGTAGACAATCCCCATAATCGCCACCATCGAGTACAAATTCACGTGCACCCATTTCCTTTTCAGTTCGCTCCACGGGAACTCCACGACAATATCAACGCGCCTCCCCTCCGAATTGCCCACGAACGAACCGACCTGTACGGCAAGAGGAAACTCTCCTGCCTCGCCGGAGTCCGCATGTTCTTCCATCCACTTGCCGAGCTTCGTTCCGCCCACAGGGTCGGTGATGGGATGCTTCGTGTTGCAATACTCGTCGCGCGCATACACGGTCGCATGGTGCCGCATCACTTTGATCCTGATCCTGTGGCACGAGCCCGCGGACGAGGCCGGTGGCGCGTACGAAACGAGATAAGTGGGCAAGAGCGACAGCGATGGGCCGCCTATGGTCGGCGTCCCTAAATCCGGGCTGGCCCATGTGCCGCGTGGCGTGAACGAATACTCAATATGATGAGAGACGTTATCCCGCACGTCCCTGATCCGCGGCAGTTCCAAAGAGATGCTGTGGATGGGTTGTTCCACGCCGTCTTCGAAAACGTGGAAGTCACTTGCCGCCAGGTCGGTGATCTCCTCGTCCAGCTCTTCATAGCTTGTCCGCGACGTCATTCGGAAATGGGACCGATCAATAACGACTACTGGCACCACAACTTCCGGTGTTTCCACACGGATCGCAAACGGACTCTCTCCTTGTGCCCCACAGGTCGCAGCCCAAATTACACACGTCGCCCCGCCAAGAAGGAGCAGCCACGCCACACGCTTCGCTATGCTCAGATTTGCCGAAATCCAGGTCTTCATGCCGCCTCCCCGACTTCTGTTCTTTCTCTGGGAAGGGGAACTTCGAAACGATCGCCCGCCTCAATCGCCTATCAAGTATCAGTCCGCGTCTCCCAAGGATCGCTTCGAGGCGTTGAATGGTAGATGTCGGCCGTCGGCATAAGGTTCAGCAATGTTCTAAGAAAATTGGTAAACCGGACTATTACCGGGCCCCGCGCTCAATAAGCCATCCTGAAAACAAAAACGCCGGGCTCCTGGCCCAGGCGTCTTCCGGACTTAAAACTAAAGACTTAGGATTCTCTAAGGCATTTGGCCGCGCGTCTCGCTGACCTACGCGATTCCCAACTCTGCATTCAGAAATCCCACAAAATATTTCCACACCAGGTAGTAGACGATCAGTCCGACAGGCAACGCGAACGGCGCAATGTGGTACACCTCATGAGGCACCGCGAAGCCCAGGAGCCGTGTCACCATGTAGCCCCCTGGTGCCAGCAGCAGCGGCAGCGCTCCTCCAAACAGTCCCAGCGAAAAATGGCGTCTTGCCAAAAACGCCAGGTACAGCACGTTCCACAAGCCCCACGCATTTGGCACTGCCGCCATCGGAAACACGATCACCTTCTCAATCGGCACCGGTATGTCGTAGACATACCGGATTATCGTGTATCCCGTCATCACTAACAGCAGAACCACCGTCGGTATTGCAATCCCCGCCAAATAGGCGCGCACAAACGGATGCTTATTCATAACGCCTCCTTCACAGGTGATACAACAGCGCCGGAATCATCGTCGGAAAGAGCAAAGTCACAACAGCCGCAGCCGCCAGCAAGGCCCAATCCCACCACGGCATCCGAATGGCGGGCTCCGCAAGCCGCTGCTGCATCGCTGGCCACAAGTCGCGACGTAGTTCCGCGTCCATCGCTGGCATGGACTCCTTCAGCAATTTCTTCAGCTCTTCCATTTCCCGTTCACTCATGGACGCACTCCTGCCCTCGACAACTCCTTGCGCAAAACCCGTACCCCTCGAAATACTCGGAGCTTCACCGCGGTCGTCGAAATCCCCAACGCTTTCGCGATGTTCTCATAAGGCTCTTCCTCGACCAGTGCCAGCAACACCGTCACCCGTAAGGCCGGCGACAGCCTGTCCATCGCATGGAAGATCGCCTGTCTCATCTCGTTTTGCTCCGCGCTAACCGGCTTCCTCGTGTCCGGCATCTCTTCCGGCAATTCCACTTCCCGGCGCGACCGGCGCAAATGATCCAGCGCCGCATTCGTGGCAATCCGCCGCATCCACCCGCAGAAGTTGCCCTTCCTCGCGTCGAAGCGGGCCCGCGCCCGGTGCATCCTCCAGAACGTCTCCACGGTCAGGTCTTCCGCGGTAGCGCTGTTCCGCACGATCCGGATGATCCAGCGATACACTTCGCCCTGGTACTGCCGGAACAGGCTCTCGAACGCATCCGGGTCTCCTGCCGCGAATCGCTCCAGAACCTCCACTCGTACACCCTCCACTTACCCTTACTATCCCACCCCGCCCCAGGTTTCATGCTTTTTTGCGCACGCCGACCTGCCGCAAAACTCTCCCCCTAAAAGAAAAACGCCCGGGCCGCAAAGCTCGGGCGTCTCTCAACTCAAAGCTAAGAACTTAAGACTTATAGCTAATAGATATCATACTGCTCCCAATGCAAGGTCGCATCCGACTGAATAATGATGTGCTTGTGCGCATTCTGCTCGAGCTCGTCGATCAGGATCGACTCCCTCGTCTTCAGCGCCTTAGCGATTTCCGGATGCACGCGCAGCGTCAGGTTCGGCCCTTCATGTTCCGCCGTTGCCATCTTCCGCGCCTCCGCCTGAATTTCGTAGCACAGCGTCGGAATCGACTTCACCATGCCAGAGCCTGTGCAGTACGGGCACGGCTGGCACAGCACGCGTTCCAGCGCCTGCTTCGTGCGCTTCCTCGTGATACAAACGAGACCGAACTCGTTGAACGAAAGTGCCTTCGAAGGCGCCTTGTCCTGCTCCAGCGCCTGCTGCAGCGCCGCAAGCACCTTCTCACGGTTCCGCCGCTCTTCCATGTCGATAAAGTCCACGACGATAATCCCGCCGAGGTCGCGCAGCCTGATCTGCCGCACAATCTCCTTCACCGCTTCCAGGTTGGTCTTGACGATGGTATCTTCCAGCCGCGTGGAGCCCTTGCCCACGAACTTGCCGGTGTTCACGTCGATCGCCACCAATGCTTCCGTATGGTTGATGACGATGTACCCGCCGGACTTCAGCCACACCTTCGCGCGCAAAGCTTTGTCGAGTTCGTGCTGAATCCCGAACTCTTCGAAGATCGGCTGTTCTTTCGTGTACAGCTTGACCTTGCTCACCAGCTTCGGCTGGAAGCGGCTGACAAACTCCACGACCTTGCCGTATTCCTCCTCGCTGTCGATCCAGATTCCCGTGAAGTCGTCGCTCACGTAGTCGCGCAGGATGCGCTCCACAAGGTTCAGGTCACGGTGCAAAAGCGCCGGCGCCTTGCGTTCTTCATTTTTCTGCTTGATCTCGTTCCAGGTCTTGCCCAGGAACTCGATGTCCGTACGGATTTCGTCATCCGTTGCGCCGCCTGCCGCTGTCCGCACGATGAATCCGCCGGGATAGCTGCCGCGCGCTTCGCCTACCAGCCGTCGCAGTCGCGAGCGGTTTTCCGCGCTCGCAATCTTCCGCGAAACGCCGATGTGGTCGATGGTGGGCATGTACACTAAAAAGCGTCCAGGCAGCGCCACGTGGCTCGTGATTCGTGCGCCCTTCTTGCCCAGTGGCTCCTTGGCGATCTGCACAACCACTTCCTGTCCGGCCTTCAACATCTCGGAAATCAGTTGTGGCCGCCGCTGTGGCGCGTGTCCGCCGTGGTGGCCGCGATGATGCCCGCGGTCTCCCCGCCGCTCAAACCTTCCGCGTCCGCGATCCCCGCCTCGGCGGTCAAAACGTCCCCGCCCGCCACGATCGCGTCCGCCACGATGCGGCCGCTGGAACCGCGAACGTGGATCGCTGCCGATCCTCGCCGAATCCCGACGCACAAACTCCTCGCGTGGAGCGTTGCTGTCCCGTGGGCTGCGCGTCTCGCCCGGTAGAAGAACCACATCTTCTTCCACCACCGTTTCGCTTACCCCGCCGTCGGCAGCGACCACTGCCTCTTCCGACGCCACGTGCTCCAGCGCCTGTTCATGCGCCAGATCGGCACGTTCCGCTTCGCTCAAAGCCACCGGGGTCTCTTCTGGTCCTTCTTCCTCGATTTCGCTCAAATGGCCCGCTTCGTCGTGAGCATGAATCTCTTCGTGTTCGTGGTGTTCCTCGTGAAGCTCGTCCTCATGCTCATGGTGCTCTTCGTGGAGGGCTTCCTCTTCTTCTTCCGCCTCTTCCTCGTCGAAGTCCGCTCCGCCCGCTAATCTGTCGGCATCGGCGCGCGCTTGAGTCTCTTCGTGCTTCGCTTCCACCAGCCTTGCGGAAAGAGCGGCCAGCTCTTCATCGCTCAGGCTACCCACGCCATTGCGCAGTGGCTCGCCGTGACCCTCTTCCAGATGCTCTTCAGCCGCCGCAGAAGCTGCCTGCGCAGATTCTCCAGCGACCTCTTCAGAGGCACCTTCAGCTTCGGGCTCGTTATCCGCCAGAACCCAGTGCGGCAAGCTTCCGCTAAACCGCCGCGGTCCACCCGTTGTCGGCTGCGCGCCAAACGCTGGACGCGCCATTGGCTGTTCGAAATCCGGTTGCCGTTCTTCCGGCTCGTGCTCGGCCGCTGGCTGAACTGGAGCTTGCTGCGGGCGCCCGCGATACTTCGCTAATGACTCGCCCGGCAGGACAATATCGTCTTCGCGCGATTCCGACGGCCCGGATGGACCCGGACCGCGATCACCGGAAGGCCGCCGATTATCGTACCCATGGGAATCCCGCTCGCCATGCGGGGAGGCATATTTGGATGGCGGCAGATTCCGCCCGCCGCCCTGATGACGCCGGTCGCCTCCGCCGCGCCGCCGTCCCCAGCGGCCGCGCCGTCCGCGACCCCGGTCGCTGCCGCGATCCCGCCCTTGGCCTCGATCTTGCCCTTGTCCGCGGTCTCCACCCATTCTCGGCGGATAATTCCGTGTGGGGTTGTAGCTCGGCGCAAAATTCTGCGGAGCCGAGGCGTTGGATTCCGGTTGCCGTTCTTCCGGCTCGGAAACTTCCGCTGCTTCCTCCACCCCCTCCGCGCGCTCTCCTTCTGCTTCATGGCCCTCGCCATGCAATTCGCTCACGCTGGGCTCGCCGGTGTGCGCTTCGTGCGAGTGCGGCTCATCGAGGTGCAAAATCTCCTCGCGCCCGCCCGCCGAAACGGCAAGTGTTTCGCCCGGCAGGACTTCAATCGACGGTCCACCGCGGTTCGCTGGCGCGCTGGCTACCGCCGCTTCTCCGTGACCATGGTCGTAATCCTCGAGGTTTTCGAATACGTCGCTGACGTACAGGAAGGCGTCCCCGTCCAGGCCGATGTCCACGAAAGCGGACTGCATGCCCGGCAGGACTCGCGTTACTTTTCCTTTGTAGATGCTGCCGACGAGCGCAAACTCTTTCTCGCGCTCAATGTAGATTTCGACTAGCTGACCTTCTTCCAAAATGGCGACCCTTCGCTCGTGCGAGGACGCCGATATAACCAATTCTTTCGACATGAAAACTCCTTGGGATGCACCGCCGCAGGAACCTCTCTGTCGGAGGTCCAGGGCAAGGCGCCGTCCCGATCCAAATCGGGACACGCTGGCCACACCAATCTTGTTGTTGCGGCATTGCGATCGAAGCCGGAGGGAGCGGCCGCTTGGCCGCACTCATACTTCCTTGACCTCTTGCATTCGAGGCTGGTCCGTTGCCGGGTCGCTCCCGGGGTAACGGCGGACGTTGCTATCCTCACTCTTAGAAATCCTTTTTTTACTGGCGTCCCCGCTTCATGGGTCCGCCCATCCGGCGCAGCCTACCTGAAACCAAGTCTGCGCTCGGCTTTGGCTCTTGTTCAGTTGACGAATCGGCGTAGCCGGACATTCATCACTAGTCCAATCGCCAGGAACACAAATAACGTGGCCGATCCTCCGTAGCTCATCAGTGGCAATGGAATGCCTGTCACCGGCATTGCCCCAATGACCATGGCCACATTAACCAACACGTGAAAGCCTAGCGCCGCTGCTACGCCCATGACTAGAAACATTCCCGCGCGATCCTTCGCGCGCTGGGCGTTCTGCACTAAACGCAGCAACAACGCCATGTACAGCCCCAAAGCAACCAGCACCCCTTTGAATCCCTGTTCTTCCGCCCACGCCGACATAATAAAGTCGGAATATCGGACCGGAATGTAACCCAGTTGATTCTGGCTGCCGTTGCCGAATCCTTTTCCCCAGAACCCGCCCGAGCCCACCGCTATCTTCGACTGCAGCACCTGATAGCCTGAGCCCTTGGCATCTTCCTCAGGATGCAAAAACGACGTAACTCTTTCCTTCTGGTACGGTTTGAGGAAGTGCCACCCTACGGGCAGCATCAAAATCCCTATCAAAACAATAACTGCTGCATGTTTCCATTGCAGCCCCGCCAGGAATGCTCCCACAATCAACATGGGCATTAAAACCAGCGCTGTGCCAAGGTCGGGCTGCTTCAGAATCAATGCTAGCGGTAAGCCTACCAGAAGCCCTGCTTTAATCAAGTCCTGAAGGCTTAGCTCATCTGTGCGTACTTCCGCGAAGAAGCGCGCCAACACTATGATTATAATCAATTTGACGAATTCTGACACCTGAAAGAATTCGCCCAGCACCGGAATCCACCGTTTGGCCCCAAACCGCGTATGCCCCACCAGTAACACAGCCACCAAAGCCACCAGTGCGGCGATATACAACCAGGGGGCCTGATCCATAATTACGTGATAATCCAGCCTAGATAGCACAAAAAGCAGAACGAATCCGATCACCAGCCAGCGGATCTGTTTCATATGCATCCCGGCCAGAGCACTCCCATGCGTCGCAGAGTAAATCTCCACCACCCCCAGCGCGCAAATCGCTGCCATAATGGCTAGCAGCCACCAGTCGTAATCTCGTGCCCCAGGTGCGTCTTTCATCTCTTTCTTGCCTCAACCACGTCCCGACTTGGAACAACTAAAGTTCTTAGATCTCAGTTCCAAGAGGTAATTCCCAGAGCTTATAACTCACAACCAAAACTCCTTCACTCCGGTCGCTTTGTCGTCATCACGGCCGCTTCCTCGGCTTTCACTGCTGCCTTCGGAGCGATCGGCTTCGCCTGGTTTTCCGCTGTCACCTGTCCCTGCGTTTTCTTATTCTTCTTATCATAGTAGGCCTTCACGATATCTCGCACCACCGGTCCCGCGGCAGTCCCACCATGTTCCGCCGTATCTTCAACCACAGCAGCGACCACAATCTCCGGATTGCGGCGGGGCGCAAACCCCACGAACCATCCGTCATTCTTGCCTTTACCAAGACCCATGCGGCTCGCCGCGCTATAACTCATCATCTGAGCCGTACCGGACTTCCCACAAAACTCGATCCCTTGCAGTTTGATTGCGTTTCCCGTTCCCCCGGGCTCATTCACCACGCCATACATCCCCTGCGTGACCTTCTCAACGGTATCCTCGTCGAGGTCCACATGTTTCTCGCCAACGGTCTGAGCATCCTTCAGCAAGTGCGGCTGCTTGAATTCGCCCCCGGAGGCGATTCCCCCGATCACATAGGCAACTTGCACTGGCGTGACCATCACCGAACCTTGACCAATGGCCACGGAGATTGTGGACCCGGGATACCATTTATGATGATAAACGCGCTCCACCCACTCCTCCGACGGCACCAGTCCCGGTTCTTCCGAAGGCATGTCGATACCGGTTTTCGCTCCAAGCCCCAGCATCTTGGCATATTTCGAGATCGTCCCGATCCCCATGCGCATTCCGACATTGTAGAAAAACACGTCACAGGACCGGACGATGGCCTCATGCAGGCTTACCGTTCCGTGACTGCTTTTTCCGTAGACCCAGCATTTGTGCATCTGCCCATAGAACATGCCGTATCCCGGGCAGAACGCCGTGAAACTCTCTGGGGGCGTCTTTGATTCCAGCATTGCGGTGGCCATGATGACCTTGAACACGGATCCAGGGGCCAGCTGCGCCTGCGTCACGCGGTTCAAAAGCGGTTTGCCCGGATCGTCATTCAGCCTTTGCCACTCTTCTTTCGAAATCCTCACAGCGAAATCGTTCGGGTCCGGAGCGGGATGGCTCGCAAACGCCAGCACTTCGCCGGTCTGCGGATCAAGCGCGATAACAGCGCCCTTTTTATCCCCCAGCTCCGTTTCCGCCACCTGCTGCAGGTCGTAGTCAATCGTCAGCTGGATCTGTTTGCCGGGGATGGCCTCTTGCTGGGTCATCCTCATTTCTTTCATTTCTTTTCCGAGGCTGTTCACCACCACTCGGCGCATTCCGTCTGTGCCCACCAGCAGATCGTTGTACTCGCGCTCCAGGCCGCTCTTTCCGGCGATGTCGCCCGGGCGCAATTTCCCTCCGCTTGCCTCGATCTCTTTCTCGCTGACTTCTCCAACGTACCCGCTTGCATGTGCCATAAACCCGCCGGGCAGGTAGCGCCGCCGCTGCACCATCAGCATTTCCAGAAGCGGAATATCCGCGCGATGCGACTCGATGAACGCCACGTCCGCCGGCGTCGCCTCCGGCTTGATCACAATGGGCTGGAACGTTGGCAGGTTCTTGGTGTTATTCAGTTGCTCTTTGACGTCATCCAGGGATAAGCCCAGTCCATCTGCAATCGCAGGCAAATCCTTCTCCACTTCCGCCATGTCGTCCCTCAGCAACAACACGCTGAAGGAAGGATAGTTGTCCACAAGCACGCGCCCGTCGCGGTCCAGCATTCGTCCGCGAGGGGCAATGATCGGAATCGAGCGCACTCGATTCTTCTCTGCCATCTGTCCATATTTGTCGGAGTCGATGACTTGCAGTTTCCAGAAGCCCAGCAGAAGCAGCGCCACCATTCCCACGATCACGTAGGACGCGGCGGCCAACCGTTCTTGCGGCAACCGATTATCGTTGCGGAACCAATACGACACGAAAGGACCTGCGCGCGGGCTTCTCTTTCCTTCAGGGCTGAGCGGCGCCCGCCCGCGCATTTCTCAATTCTATTTGCAGCGAATGCTTTCGAATTCTTCGTTTCGCGGAGCTTTTTTCACCCCGCGCTTCCCTCTGAAGCGCCCGAATCGCCGCCACTCTTCCGAAGCCGCCAACTTCGTGAAGTCTTTTCAAAAGTAGCACTTGGCCTTCAGAGGCGCAACTCGTACGAAGGGACAGGTTGCCCCATAGGCACAGGTGCCAAGCCCTTCCTTTGTCACGCCCTGCCACAACAGCCCATCTCTGTTAAATCGATTTATCTTATGCAGCTTCTATGGATTTTCGCTTCCTCAGTTCTTCCCCGGCGTCTATACTAACTTTTGAAATTGCCCTGGAGGTTTTTTGTGAGCCGCATTTGGTCCCGTCCCTTCCTTCTGCGCTGGACGCTTCCCGTCCTGGTACTCGGAGTCTGTTTGGCCATTTCTTTCGGCGTACTGCGCCTTCGCTCCGCTTCTCCCACTGTCGACAAGACTTCTCTCCAATTCGCTACTGTCGAATCCGGTCCCATGATTTGCCGTGTGGATGGCTTGGGTACTCTCGTTCCGGAAGATGTGCGTTGGCTTTCGGCTGGTACCGATGGCCACGTCGACCAAATTCTGCTGCGTCCCGGCGCACACGTGAGACCTGACACCGTCATTCTCGAACTCAGTAATCCTGATCTGGACCGCCAGATTGTTGACGCCGAGCTGGCCATGAAAAAATCCGAGGCCGAACTCGCCAATCTCCGCGTGCAGTTGCAGGCACAGCTTCTCAACGAGGAAGCCCTAGAGGCGCAACTCGAATCTGATGCCACCCAGGCCAAACTTTTTGCCGACCGCGATGAATCCCTCCTGAAGGCCGAACTTGGCACGGAAATGAACGCGAAAATTTCCCGCGCCAAAGCGGATTCTCTTGCCACTCGCCTGAAGATTGAACGGGAACGATTGGCCATTTCCGCGGAAGCCCGTCAGGCCCAACTAACTGCCAAGCAAGCCGAGGTTTCCCAGATGCAGGCCCTCTACGCTTTGCGCACGCAGCAGAAAGCCGCTCTTCTAGTCCGCGCAGGCATGGACGGTATTCTGGAACAAGTCACCGTAGAAATCGGCCAGCAGATTGGCCCCGGCACTCTCCTTGCTCGCGTCGCTAATTCTTCCCGCCTGATGGCACGCATTCATGTTCCGGAAGCACAGGCTAGCAGCATCGCTGTGAATCAGCCTGCCACGGTCACGCTGCAGGATCACTCGTATCCGGCGAAAGTTGTACATGTCGATCCCAACGTGCAGAACGGCACCGTTAGCATCGATTTGAAGTTTGCCGGTTCGCAACCGCGAGAGGCGCGCACAGATCTCTCCGCCAGCGGTTCTATCGATGTGGAGAAAATCCCGTCGACCACCTTCGTAAAATGGCCCTTGCAGTCTCACGCTGGCGACCCACTCTCTCTGTTCAAAGTCTCGAGTGATGGCACGCAGGCGAGCCGCGTGGATGTGCTCCTTGGCCGCACTTCCGACGATCGCGTCCAAATTGCCCAGGGATTACAGCCAGGTGACCGCATCATCGTTTCGGACATGTCTTCCTGGCACCGCTACCAGCACCTCCAACTAAAGTAGCCTTTGGAGTGCGGCGGTTGCCGACGCTTTTGCACCGCAGTCCGGCCCTAAAAACCCAGCCGCTTGCCTCAGCCAAAGAGGTTGCTTAGCGGCCATTGCCTGGATGGTCATTTAGACAAAACCATCCACCACACGACTTTAGACATTCGTCTCGCAGGATTCCAACAACTTACGAAAGTGCTCTGTCGCCCATTCCGAGCGGGGTCCGCGAAGCGAGGAATCCCTTCGATTTTCCCGCATATGCTCTTTTGTATTTCTTTGCCTACCTCTCTTCCTTTACACTTTCTAATTCTCTATGTGGCCTGATTCTGACAAGCCGTTGCGCCTCGCACTGATTGGGATGTCCGGCTCCGGCAAATCCCATTGGGCGAAAAATCTCGCCGCTCTAGGGTGTCCTACGGTCTGCTGTGACGATCAGATCGAAGCACGCCTTGCACACGTCCTCCGATCGGGCGGCTACACCGGCATTAACGGTGTTGCGGCATGGATGGGCTGGCCGGACAGTCCCACCTATCCGGAGCGCGAATCGCAGTACCTTGCCGAAGAAATCGCTGTCCTCGATGAAGTCCTCTCGGGTCTGGAGAAGGGCGCGAAGCGCGATCTTGTTTTGGACACGACAGGCAGCGTCATCGCCACAGGCAATCACACTCTTCACCGCCTACGCCGTCAGATGACCGTTGTTTGTCTCGCCACTTCGGACGATGAAGTTCAACTCCTCATTCAGCGCTACCTCCGTGACCCTAAGCCTGTGCTTTGGCAAGGTGCGTTTCACCCTCAACCCGGTGAAACACCCCAGGAAACGGTGATACGCTGCTATCCAATGCTCATCTCTGCACGCCGCAAGAGCTACGAAGCCCTCGCTCACCTCACAATTCCTACTTTGCAATTGCACAAATTGTCTCCGCCCGGAACTTCCCGCAGCGCTGCTGTCGGCCGCGCCTTTCTGGACAAGGTAAGAGCCCTTCTCGAAACCCGCCGATGAACCTGCGCCGTGGTGCATCTCAACACATCTCTTGAACACGACTAATCCATCCGTGCTCAGCCACTGTAAACTGGATGTTGACATCCTGGGAGCCACTTCAGAAATGCCAAAAGACGTTGCGCTCGATCCTGAGCCCCGAAAGGCTCCGCCCAACCATATTCATCTGTTGGCAGGATTTGTTTGCAAGGCTGAGTTATAGAAAACTGAATACCGATAACTGATTACGATCACTCTTCCATGCGATACCGAAGTACAGCAGCGAAAGCGCCGCTCACCTCTCTCCGAGGTGCAGTCCTGCGCGGCCTTGCCCCCGATGGGGGCCTCTACATGCCCGCGGAAATTGCGCGGCACACGCCCGAAGAACTCGAGGAATTTCGCCGCCTGCCTTTCACGGAAGTTTGTTTTCGGGTCGTACGCCCCTTTGCGACTCCGGACGTCCCTGAAGAGGTGCTCTGGCAAATTGTGGCCGAGGCTATCAATTTCCCCGTCAAGCTGGTCTCCCTCTCCCCAGCTCTCCACATTCTTGAGCTTTTCCATGGCCCTACGCTTGCCTTCAAGGATTTTGGCGCGCGATTCATGGCCCGTCTCATGGGTTATTTCGTCCGCAGCGAATTGCGCACGCTCACCGTTCTTGTCGCCACTTCGGGAGATACAGGCAGCGCCGTCGCTCACGGATTTCTAGGCGTGCCGGGCATCCGCGTTGTGATTCTTTATCCTTCCAAACGCATCAGCGCCGCGCAGGAGAAACAGTTCACTACACTTGGTCAGAACATCACTGCACTTGAAGTCGAGGGCACCTTCGACGACTGCCAGCGCCTGGTCAAGCAAGCCTTCGCCGACGAGCAACTCAATCAGCGCGCGCTTCTCACTTCTGCAAATTCCATCAACGTGGGCCGCCTGCTTCCTCAGATGTTCTATCACGTCGCCGCATATCGCCAACTGCCCGTCGCTTCGGTTCCGCTCGTCGTCGCCGTCCCCAGCGGCAATTTTGGCAATCTCACTGCGGGCATCTTCGCTAAGCGCGTTGGTTTGCCCGTCTCTCGCTTCATCGCAGCCACCAATGCTAACGACGTCGTCCCGCAATATCTTCTCTCTGGCGAATACCATCCCCGGCCGGCCATCGCCACGTACTCCAACGCGATGGATGTCGGAAATCCCAATAATTTCCCGCGCTTGCTCGACCTATGCCGCAACCGCATCGAGAACGTTCGCAAGGAAATCTGGGGCCATGGCGCCACCGATGAACAGACTCTTCAGGAAATGCATAACGTCTGGGACCGCTACCGCTATGTCTCCGACCCGCACACCGCCGTCGGCATCCACGCTTGGGAGGCCTATCGCAAAGAACATCCAGAGCCTTCGCAGGGTCTCGTACTCGCTACCGCGCATCCCGCCAAGTTCGCCGACGTCGTTCAAAAAGCGATCGGCATCACTCCACCGCTCCCCGAGCGGCTCGCCCGCTATCTCAACCAGCCCAAGCTCTCTCTTCCCATTTCCAATGACTACTTCGCCTTCAAGAAATTCCTCCTCTCCCACTAACTGCTGAAGTCTAGGTAATAGCAGGTCCACTGTCCTGAACACCCACTCGATACATATCATTCAGAACGTCACTCTTTGTGACGCGGAGGATCTCAACCCCTACATCCCGCCGTCTCATATGGCTGCGCGAATCCCAGCCCATGCGTGGCAAGTGCGCGCCTCTTCCTTAAACTGTCGTGGAATGGAATTAGAGCTCTACGACGATCGCCGCAAACGGTCCAATCCCAAAAACAAGAACGTCCCCAGCAGCGCATTGACCGCCGCCGCGATCGCCAGGTGAAGATTAAACCAGGCTTCCGGTTGCGCCAGCAGGAGCCTGCGCACCAGCACCAGTATCGCCTGATGGACTACAAAAAAGCAGAAGATCAACGCAAACCTTGCCGCTGGATGCTCCGTATCAAGCCGCGCCCCGATCGACGACGCCAAATACCCGATCACTGTCTTCGCAATCCCATAAAATCCGATCGGCACAGTCGGGCCACTTAATGCGTCCTGAGCCCAACCGATGAACATTCCCAACAGCAGCCCCGTCGACGGATTCCTCCGGCTCAGTCCAAAGTAAATCGTCACCAACAGCGGCAACTCCAGAATATTCAGCTTTGGAAAATAGACAGGAACCGCTGCCTGGAACACCAACGCGGCTGCAGCTGCCAATACCACCGTGCCCGGGTAGAACTTGTGTACCTCGATGTGCGTTTCGCTTGCACGCAGTTCGTAGGTTTCGTTCATGGCTTCGCCACCGTCACTGGCGCCGTCGCAGCGGGACTTTGCGCGCTTTCTTCCGCGGCTGTTCCGTTTTGCGTGCTCTGGGTCTCGCTTTTGAATTCCACGGGTTCCTGCGTCAAAAGCACGATGACCGTTTCCAGCCGGTCCATTTTCGCGGCGGGCTGCACTCGAATCTGCTTAAAAGGAGGAGGCCCCGGCTTCACTTCCACGACCGTCCCCACCGGAACGTCGCGCGGGAATATTTTGTCCATGCCGCTTGTGACGATCTTTTCTCCTACGGCCACATTGTCTTCATTGGCCACGAACTTCATCTGCATCATCGGTTCGCCGGTTCCGCCGACCACCCCTTGTATTCGGGTAACCACCAGCATTGCTCCCGCGCCGCTGTCCTTGTCCGTTAACAGCAAAACCTGTGCCGTACTGCGGAATACTTCGATCACTTTCCCGACGGCTCCGTCAGGTGTAATCACAGCCATATTCCGCCGGACGCCGTCCCGCTCCCCTCGGTCGATCTCAATTGTCCGGCTCGCTGTTCCTGCGCTCGCGGCGATCACGCGCGCGGCTAATAGTGGTACCTGCTCATGCGCTTGCTTGAAAGCCAGTACCGCCGCTAGCCGGTCCGCCTCTGCCGCGCGGGTCTGCAACTGCGTAATCGTCAGCCGGAGCGCGTCGTTCTCGATCCGCAGCGCTTCATTTTCTCGTTCTGTCGTCTGCAGCGCGAAGTAATGCGTCCACACATCCCGTATTTTTCCGAAGCCCCATGCCCCGCTCCGCTCAAAGGGATACGTCGCTGAGATCGCCCACACGCGAATCAGCCGCCCGCGCGAATCTCGCTTGACCTGCACCGCGAGCATCAGCAGTTGCGCCAGCAATACGCCCGCCAGCAACGTAAGCGACCTATGTTTGGATGGAATCGATACCATTTCCTGAACCGTGACTCTTGTCCCGTGACCCGCAGACCGGAGGGTGGGTTCCCTGTCGACTGGTGAACGCGGACGTGTTATCACCCGCCGTATTCCGAAACCCATTCCTCAACAAACGGATTTTTCCTGCTACCGAAACTGTGAACAGAAAACTTATAAGTTAGAACTTCCTCAGTCGATGCACACCTGCCGCAGCAGTTTGAAATCACTCAGCATCTTCCCGGTGCCCAGCACCACCGACGCCAGAGGATCATCTGCAATCGATACCGGCAGTCCCGTCTCTTCCCGGATGCGCTTGTCCAGATTCTTCAGCAGCGCTCCACCGCCCGTCAGCACGATGCCGCGGTCGCTGATGTCTGCCGAAAGTTCCGGTGGTGTCCGCTCCAGCGCTACGCGCACCGCGTTCAAAATCGTCGCCACGCATTCGCTCAGTGCTTCACGGATTTCGCTGTCGTCGATCGTTACGGTTCGCGGCACGCCTTCGATCAGGTTGCGTCCTTTGACCTCAATCGTCAGCGGCTTTTCGAGCGGATATGCGGAGCCAATCTCCATCTTGATCTGTTCCGCGGTGCGTTCGCCAACCAGCAGATTGTACTTCCGTTTCAGATATTGCATTACCGCTTCGTCCATTTCATTGCCGGCCACACGCACCGACCGGGAGTACACGATGCCACTCATCGAAATCACGGCAATGTCCGTCGTTCCGCCGCCGATGTCCACCACCATATTCCCGCTCGGCTCTTCAATGGGCAGTCCCGCGCCGATTGCAGCTGCCATTGCCTGCTCCACCAGATAGACTTCGCTCGCCCGTGCGCGATAGGCAGAGTCCTGCACCGCCCGCTTTTCTACGGGCGTAATCTCGCTCGGCACTCCAATCACAATGCGCGGATGAACCAGCACTCGCCGGTTGTGCGCCTTCTGAATGAAGTAGGTCAGCATTTTTTCTGTGACCTTAAAATCTGCAATCACGCCGTCCTTCATCGGCTTAATGGCCACCACGTTTCCTGGCGTGCGCCCCAGCATGTCCTTCGCTTCGCGGCCAACCGCCACCACCTCGCCGCTCGCTTTGTTGATCGCCACGATCGACGGCTCATTCACCACGATCCCTTTGCCGTGCGAAAAAACCAGCGTGTTTGCGGTTCCCAGATCGATTGCCAGGTCGCTTGAAAACAAGCTGAACACTGACCTCAGGTTGTATCCGTTCTTATTCATTACTGCTTTCCCCCTGCGGAGAGGGTCCCGTCTGTTAGGATCTCCGCGCTCGCCTAGCTCCAGCTCAACCTACCATTGTCGCTGGATTAGGCGGCGCGCGCAAAAATCGCAACCGGCCTTTCCCCACTTACTTCGGCACGACGATGGAAACTTTTTGTGTCGCGGTTCCGCCCCGCCGGTTAGATCCGACCACTACCAGTGTATGCTCTCCGGGCTCCAGCGGCTCAGTGAAGTGCCGGAAGGTCCCGTCTGAAGAGATGTTCGCTACCGGCTGGCCATTGACGATCAACGCCGCCCCCGGCTCCGTCTTCCCGATAATTTCCGCCACGCGACCGTGCATCTGCGTGCTTTGAATCTCCAGGAGCATGTTTTGGGTCTTGCCCTGAGCCACAAGCGAGAATTTGAAAGTCTCGCTAAATTCGCTGGTCTCTTTCTTCGCGTCGGTTGCGGTCACGTTCCAGAAATAATCTCCCGCCTCCAGACCCGTCACGTCGGCCGTCGTTCCCGGCACGGATATCTGTTTCACCATCTTGGTGAACATGGTCGTTGTGCTGATCCGCAAAGTGTAGCTCACCGCCTCATCCACCGGCTGCCATTCGAACCGGATCGCCGCTGTCTTCGGGGTTTCGGAAATGATCGGCGCCAGATTCAGCGGCGAAACCAGTCCTGGCGGGGCTAGCACGTTTGATGTCTGTGTGGGAGCGCCCGTCGGGAAGCTCGCCTTCTCCCACTGTGTCAATTCGATCGTCTCGTTACCGCGCTTCACTTCCGCGCCGCCGTTCGCTACCACGATCTCGTGCTCGTTCTTGTTCGGGTCGTTCTTCACTGTCGCGCGGCTGTTCTGTTTCATGTACGCCGTTGCGTCTTCCACGCTCACTGCTGCCTGCGCATCTCTCAACGTCCACGTCGGCGTTGCCAGGTCCACCGCACCGGTGTTGATGCGCACTGCCGTGTTGGAGTGATCCCGCGTCACCGTGTTCTCTTCTACTGTGATCAACGTATCCTTATTTACGGTGTATTCCGTACCGTCCGCGAACGTCACGCGTGCCGCCCCGTCCGGCCCGGTCTGGATCAGGTCTCCTTTGTCCAGCGTGGTGTGGTAATCCGCGTCCACCCACGTTACGGAGTTCACCTTCTTCACCTGCACTTTTCCGTCCAGATTCACAAACTTCGCCTGGGTCTGAGCGCTCGTCACAGCTTCAGCTTCCGGATTTCCCAGTGCGTTATTCAGTTTCTTTTCGACAATCTGCGTCCAGTTCGGCACTGTCACGTACATCCCCGCAATCACGATCAGCACTACAAGAAGGACCAGGAGCGCCACCGTCTTGTACGTCACGGTGTGCCAGTACACTTCGACGTGCCGCATCTTCGGTACCTGTTGAGGCGCCGGTGGGGCCGTGGGACGGCGAGGTTCGGTGGGTGTCTGTGTGCTCACGGTTGTGCGCGCTGCGGATGCTCCAATTTCGCAATCTAGCACACCCTGTTGCACATGCACGGAAACCCCATCACGTGTTAGTCAATCTACAAATAGCGTTTCCGCTTCTTTTTGGAGTGCGGGAGCCCATTCCCGCCTGTCTTCCTTCACCAGCCCGCCACCCAATGATCAGCCGCAGCGCTCCTTGCGCCCGAAGGACCTCAAACCTCCCCTCTTGCCTGCCAACCAAAAGCCGTCATTTCTTCTTTCCACTCTTACACCCTGAACTTCGTTTCTCTCTCCGGGCTCTCCGTGTCTCCCAACCCCAACTCACTTGCTCTGCGCCTCTCTCTGAAAAAATCTCTCCTTATCAAACCCCGGCGCCACCGCCACATCGAAGAACCCCACCATCATTTCGTCCGACGTCTGCTCTCCCCACTGCACCGCCACATCCGAATCCGGATTGTGCGGGTTCCCCTTCGAATTATCGAACCACGCCACCGCCCGCAGCTTTGTTCCTGCTTTTAACGCCATCGGCTCCGCCAACCGGTAGCTCATCTGCCAGTGAAAGTGATAATCCACCCGCAATAGCGTCTCGATCCTCCCATCCCTTCCGACAATGTCGTACTCAAAACGTTTCCCCCGCAGGTGCATGTGCGGAAAAAAACTCAACAGCAACGCGTCATTCGGTAGTGTTCCCCACGCCTCCACGCGAAAGTCCGGCACTCCCGGTGGAATCACAAAGTGGTCGTTCGTCAGTTGCAGCGTCAGCACGCGCTGTTTCGGCGGTTCTTTTGCAAAGCGCAAACCTATCCGCGTCACATCTGTTCCCGATTTTCCATTTGTCGTGTAGTGCATCTGGAAAACCAGGTCCGATCCGGCCGGTACATATTTCGCCATTCCTTCCGGCCAGCTGTCCGGCGAACTCCCTGGCGCGTACACCAGCAAAATATCGCTGTCCGTCCACATGGCGTCTCTGCGTTCTTCTTCCGTCGCCAGTGTCCCCGCTGAGAACGGTTTTCCCACAGGTGCGTGTTTCAGCCATGGCGATCCCGGCGGCCTCACATACACCACGGCGTGATGCACGTTCTCCGGCATTCCTGGCAGAATTTCCGAACTCTGCACCCATCGGCCTTCTTTGAAATTCGTCGGCACAATTTCGTACGTGTAATCCACTTCGCCGTCTGCGGAAATCTTCACTCCTTCCGTCATCGACACCGTTAAGTCCGGCTCGGCAATCGTCCAACGCCCCGACCACTTCCTCCCCGGAGGCGCTTCCTTCGGATCTCCCGCAGGAGTACCAGCTTCCAACCATGCGCTCAGGACCGCAATTTCAGAGTTGCTCAGCGAGGGATCATTCGAAAACTTCCCGATCCCGTGTTCCGCAAACCATGGCGGCATAGTCCGCGCAACTACTGCGTTGCGGATTACCAACGCGTACGGTTTTGTTTGTTCGCACGTCTCAAACGCCATCGGCGCAATCCCTCCGGCCCGATGACAAACCTGGCAACGCTCCTGTAATATCGGCAAAACATCTCTGTAAAATGTCGGCTTTTCAGAACTGTGTTGATTGGCCTGACCCAGCGCCCCGATCAAAGGGACCACAATCATTAGCAGTAGCAGGACAACGAGGGGAGCATCTCGCCGAGGTACCTTCCAATTTCTATTTTGCATTTTCTAATTTCAGTGTTCCGCGCCACTTTCAACTATGTTCGAAACAATCCAGTCATCATAGGAACGTCAATTACTTACGCTCAGTTCCAGCGCCTCTTTTCTTTACTATTTCCTTCCCTCCTCCCTCAGGCCGTTGCCGCCGACTTCAACAAAATATCCAAATCATCTGGATGAATCGCGCAAAGCAGCGCATCATCCTTTTCGATGTCTCCGTTTCGCACCATCGCCACCAAAGACTCCTCCAGCGTGAACGAACCCTTCTTTTTTGTCAGTGGAATCTCCTGATGCAAATGCTGCAACTGATTCCTGCGAATGTGATGACGCGCCCCATACCCCACCATCAGCAATTCGGCCGCGGGCAATCTCCCGCCATGCCTGCTGGGTAGCAGAATCTGCGTCAGCACCGCTCCCAGCGCCATCGCCAGTTCCTGCCGAATGGAGTTCTGCCGCTCCACTGGAAACGAGTCCGTAATGCGTGCCACGGTCGAAGCCACGTCCGTCGTGTGCAACGTAGACAGGACCAGATGCCCGGTCTCCGCAGCCGACACGGCAATTCTCATTGTCTCCGGATCCCGCATTTCGCCGACCACAATCACATCCGGAGCCTGCCGCAACGCCGCCCGTAATGCCGTCGGAAAATCCGGCGCATCCGTCCCGATCTCTACCTGTTCGATAACGCTTCGTATGTGCGTGTGTTCGTACTCGATCGGGTCCTCGATCGTCACGATATGCCGGGCTTCCTTCGAATTAATCTCGTGGATCAGCGCGGAGAGAGTCGTCGATTTTCCCGACCCTGCTGGTCCTCCAATCAGCACCAACCCACGTGGCAAACGCGCCAGGTTCGCCACCGCTGCGGGCAAATGCAGCTCCGCTAGTGCCGGCACTCGTGTTGGCAGCGCGCGAATCGCCGCAGCCGCTCGTCCCTGCTCGCGGTGCAGATTAATCCGGAATCGCCCCACTCCTTCAATTCGATAAGATGCGTCTGCGATAGACTCTTCCCGGTACAGCCGCCGCGCGTGCCGCGAAAGCGCCGGTATAACCGCGGCCTCGATCTCCGCCCCATCCAGAGGGCTTCCATCAATCTTCCGCACTTCTCCTTGCACGCGGATGCACGGCGGCGCGCTCTCTACTAGCAGCAAATCGCTCCCGCCCTTTGCCACTAGGGTCGTTAGCCACTGGTCCAGCCGGCCCGTCGCCGCCACCTCCGGGGGCTCCGAGCCGCGACCTTCATTCAGCTCCCGTACCAGCCTGTTCAATTCGCCGGAATCATCCATACACGCCCCATATCCAATCTTGCACCTCACATCAAAGACGGCTCCCACCCATCCCCAGTTACGTGCCCGTCTGCTTCTTGCTCTTCGTCCGCAACTCCAGATTGCGCATCAGCCGGTGCAGATAGTTCGCGTGCACTCCCAGAATCTTCGCAGCCTCCGTCATGCTTCCCCCGGCCTGCTCCAGCGCGTTCAAAATCAGGTGCTTTTTCAGATTGCGAATCGCCTCGTGATACTTTGCAGGCGCACTCGCTGCGTCCTGCGCGCTTTCCAGTACAATTTCCGGCAAATCGTCCGCCAGGATCTTCTCCGAGCTGCCAATCACCACGGCCCGTTCCATGGCATTTTCCAGCTCGCGGATATTCCCCGGCCAATCGTATTGCTTCAGATACGCCAGAGCTTCCTTGCTGATTCCCGTTACTTGCCGGTTGCTCTTCTCCGCATAGCGCGCCACAAAGTGTTCCGCTAATTCGGGAATATCCTCCGGACGCTCCCGCAGCGCGGGCAGCGTCAGCGAAATAACATTCAATCGGTGAAACAGGTCCGCCCGGAACTTCTCCTCACGCACCCCCTTTTGTAAGTCTTTGTTCGTGGCCGCCAGGAACCTCACGTCAATCTTGATGGGCTTTGTCCCGCCGACCCGCACAAACTCTCTCTCCTGCAGGACGCGCAACAGCTTGGCCTGCAGAATCGGCGAAAGCTCTCCAATCTCATCCAGGAAAACTGTTCCTCCTTCAGCCACTTCCAGAAACCCCTTCTTCTGATTCACTGCGCTGGTGAATGCCCCCTTCTCGTGGCCAAACAACTCGCTTTCCAGTAGTGTCTCAGTCAGCGCTGCGCAGTTCAGCCCGACAAACGGCTGGTCTCGCCTCCCGCTGTTCTTGTGAATCGCGCGGGCCGCCAGCTCTTTGCCTGTTCCGCTCTCCCCGCAGATCAGGACGGTGGAATCGCTCGCGGCCACCCGCTCCACAAATGCATAGACGTCACGCATCCGTGCGCTTCGACCGACCATGTCATGCGTCAGGCTTACTTCTGCCCGCAGCCGCTGGTTTTCGTTGCTCAGCCGCTCAAAGTGCCGCGCGTTCTCAATTCCAATCACCCCGAGCCCGGCAATGGCCGCCAGCAGATGCAAATCCTCCTGCGAGAACTTCGCCAGCGCGCTGCTCGATTCAACATAAATGACACCGATCACGCGCTCCTTGGACAACATGGGTGCGCAGAGAAATGTCTGCCGTTCCGCGACCCTCTTTAGCTCTACTACCTTCCCGGCCATATCCCGCAGCGGAAGTCTCTCTTCCACCACTCGACGCACCAGCCCTTGGCTTACGTTCACAGGGTGATCCGGACCTTGCACACGGTCCCATGCCACCCGAGAGCGCACCTCGTGCGAATCCTCATCCAGCAGCAGAATTGCGCCTCGCTCGGCGGGGATCACGTCAAAGATCATTCCCAGCAATTGCCACGGCAGCGATTCTTCATCTCTCAGAGAACCAATCGCGCGGCTGATCCGCAGCAAGGCATTCAGATTTCGCCCCATCCGCTCCGTCGCAGGCAGTGCGGCCAATGTTTCTGGCGCCAGGTTCAGCAACTCATCTGGCTGCAACTCCACGGCCTGCACGCTTGGCGCATCTTCATCCTTGATCTCGACCGCGCTACTCTTGGAAGGAACAGGCCGCTCCGCCTGAAACAGGAACAGGGAATTCCCAATCGCCACTTCATCCCCGCTCTTCAGTCCGCGCTGTTTGATCGGAATCCCGTTCACAAACGTCCCGGCGTGGCTTTCCAGGTCAGTCAAAACGTAATGGTCTTGTTGTTCTGCAATAACGCAGTGATGTGGTGAGACCCAGGGGTCTTCCAGACAGACAGCATTGTCCGCGTCCCGGCCCACAGTGACTTCGCCATGGATCGGGAACTCGCTCTTTCTTAACGGACCATTGATAGCCACGAGTTTCGGTTGCATGGCTCGCCGTGCTCTCGAAGCCTCATACTGCTCGCCCGAAGGTAAGGGCGCCATTCTAGCCTCATCACGCGGGCGCCGCTACACTCTTCGACTATCCATTTGGTTAGAGTGCCTATCCAAATGGCTTTGAACCCGTATGCTCCCTCCAGGACCTCACATTTGGTTTTAGCAGAATACGTAACTCATTGGTGTTCAATAACTTGAATAGTCAACGCAACGGTTCCAGCTCTGCCTCATCGCGGAGCTTCCCGCTGATCCGGCACACGCTTGACTCCTTATAGCTCGCCGGATAGTCAACTCGGCTCCTCCGCCTTCTTCCCTACGCGCTTCCTCAACTCTGATCTTCTCTTTAGCCCCTCTGCTTTGAACGGCTTACAGCCATCGGCACCAGAGTTCGCGCACAGCTTCCACTTTGGCCCTAGGCCTGCATTTTCTCTGGACGACGAGAGTCAGAAACAAACAAGCGAGGTGGTCAATGAAAATGCAAAACATCATTCGGATGCAGGCGGTCGTGATCGGGTTGGGAGCTGCACTGCTCATCGCGAGCAAAGCCCAGGCCCAGGAAATCGTGAACACGGAATTCAATGACGGCCCCTACGTGACGGCTTATGACCAGCCCACCACCACCGCCCAGGCTATCGCCACCCCACAAGCAAAAATGGCTACGGACGCCAGTCCCACGGTCGTAGCCGCCGCGCCCGTCGTTGTCGATGAAGCCATGGTTGCCGTGGGAACCACGTTGGAACGTCTCTTGATAGCCGCTTCCTTCCTCGGCTTGTCGCTGTACGTTGTTTACGCTTTCTCCGAGCTGCGTCGCTCCGACCGCGAGCTGTACATGCGTCGGAGGCAGACGCTCACGCGCCGCGCTGCACTCTCCTGACCACCCAGCCGGCGATTCATGGACCGCTCCGGGAGCAAACCAGCGGCTCCCGGAGCCTTAGCGTTTTAGGGCCTCGTTTTCCCACTATTCTCTTCCGTCTTGCTCTTGTAGGTTCTTCTCTTTCTCTCGTAGAAGCCCCAGACTTTTGTCGGGGGGAGCGTGCGTTCAAGCACAGTCACAGCGATTCTCACTTCTCCAGACCGTGGCTTCAGTCCCTGAGCCTTTGCTTTGGCTCCACTTTTCCACGCCTGTCCTGTCGTACAGGTGAATTGTGCGATGGAAGTGATACTCTCGGTTTTTCGAGGAACCTCAATGACCCTGGGAAGCGAACTGCTGAATCTTCGCCGTAACAAAACCTCTACCGTCTCCATTTTGCTCAGCGGCATCGAGCGCCTTGACGCCGCCAAATCTCCCATGGTCTCCATGACGCGGAAGTTCGCCCTGAATGATCTCAGCGATGCTGTTCTCACCAATGTTGCCGTGCACGCCGTCGAAGCCTACTGGGGAGACACACCCGTTCCCAAAACCCGCCGGTCTCAGCCATCTCCCCGTCGGACCCACCGCCGCTTCGGCTCGAACTTCTCCTCCAACCAACGCACACTCTTCGCGTAGGAAGTGGCTGCCCCTAGACCGAGGTTGGGCGTTACCGAATCCGCATTCCCCTTTGGCCTTTGGCTTCCTTGGCTTATAATACAAGGTTTGTTTCCCCACTCAGGAGATACGTGGAATGGCTGGAGCCTTTGAGAACCAGAAGACCGGCGTCCGAATTCTGTTCGGCGTCATCATCGGCATGCTTGCGCTCAGCATGCTCCTTTACCTTGTCCCGCAAGGCCCGGATTCCGCGCAAACCCCCGGCGACGTCGTTGCCAAGGTCGGCGACCAGTCCATCACGCTCTCGGACATCAACCAGCGCCTAAGCGAGATCCGCCAGAACAATCCCATCCCCCGCCAGCTCGAAGGCCTCTACGCCAACCAGATCTTGAAGCAACTCGTTTTCCAGAAGGAAGTGGAATATGAGGCGAAGCGCCTCGGCATATCCGTTAGTGACCAGGAACGCGCCGACCGTATTCGCCAGATTCTCCCCACTGCCTTCAACGGCGACACCTTTGTCGGCAACGAGGCCTACTCCCAGCAGGTTCAGCAGCGTTTCCAGATGACCGTTCCTGCCTTCGAGGAGCTCATCCGCTCCAGCATGATTGAAGAGAAGTTCCATAAGTTGCTCACAGACGGCGTCAGCGTTACTCCGGCCGAAATCCAGCAGGAGTTCCGGTTCGAAAACGAAAAGATCAAGCTCGATTACGCCGCGGCCAACCCAGAGAGCTTGGCCGACAAAATCAATCCCGATGAAACCGAAATCAAGAACTACTACGAGCAGAACAAGACCAAGTTTCTGATTCCGGAGAAGCGCGTTGTTCGTTACGGTCTCCTCGACCTCTCCCAACTCCGCCAGAACGTCACGGTTAGCGACGACGAGCTAAAGGCCAACTACCAGCAGAACATCCAGCAGTATGAAGTCCCCGACCGGGTTCACGCCGAACACATCCTGTTAACCACTGTCGGCAAAACCGACGCCGAAGTCGCGGAAATCAAGAAGCAGGCAGAAGACATCCTCGCCCAGGCACGGAAAAAGGGCGCCAATTTCGAAGATCTTGCCAAGAAATACTCCGAAGACCCCGGCTCCAAGACTAAAGGCGGCGACCTTGGCTGGCTCGTGCACGGGCAGACCGTTCCAGAGTTCGACAAGGCCGTTTTCAGCACCCCTAAAGGCGAAATCTCGGACCTCGTCCGCACTCAGTACGGTTTCCACATCATTAAGGTCATCGACAAAGAGACGGCCCACACCAGGCCCTTCGACGAAGTGAAGGAATCCATCAGAACTCCGCTTCTCCTTCAGAAGATCGATCAGCAATCCGCCGCTGTTTCGGATCAGATGTCCAACCAGATTCGCCAGTCCAACAAGGTCACCCTGGATGACCTGGCCCAGAAATATCACCTGACTATCTCGGAAACCCGTCCCCTCACCCCAACTGACCCCATCCTTGAGCTTGGCAACTCCCAGGACGTAAAGGACGAGATTATCCGTCTTCGGCCGAACGAACTGAGCCTCCCCATTCGCACCGATCGCGGCTATGTTGTCCTGTCGCTTAAGCAGGTTCTTCCTTCCCACTCAGGCACTCTCGAAGAGGTGCGCGACAAGATCATCGCTGAACTTCGGCTTTCCAAGTCGGAACAGTCGGCCCAATCGAAGATTGACGACCTCGTCAAGCGCGTGAAGGCCGGAGAGAGATTCGACGCGGCTGCCAAAGCCCTTGGACTCGACCCCAAAACCTCCGAACTCATCTCTCGCAGCGGCAGTATTCCCGGTTTGGGCAACGCCAAGCTCATCACCTCCGCCTTCTCCATGAAGCAGGGAGATCTCGGCGGCCCAGTGCACATGGGCGCTTCCTGGGTTGCTTATCAAATTGTCGAAAAAGTCGAGGCGAATCCCGCAGACTTTGAGGCACAGAAGGCAAAAATAACCGATACTCTCCTCCAGCAGAAGCGCAATATGGCCTTTGACGCCTTCCGCCTCGCCTTGGAGGACCGCTTGAAGCAGGAAGGAAAGCTCAAGCTCATGCCAGAGAAGCTGCGCAGCTTCGGTGATTTTGGCAATCCTAACTCATAGAAAATAAATATCTTATATTTATCCACACCCCCTCTTGCCCTGTTCCTCGCGAACCGCTAGCCTATCTGTGTCTGGTTTGGGCCTCTCGAAAGGAATTTCTTAGTTGTACGGCTTCCTCTCCGGAAGTTCTTTCGAGCCCTTGGGCTCTTCCAGTCCACACTCTCTTCACCAGGAATTGATCATGGGCAAATCGCTGCCAAGCCGTACCAACAACCATATCCGCAATGACTACCGCTGCAGCATTGAATTGAACCAGTCCGGCAAGTACTGTGTCCGAATCCGTGTTCAATACCCTCGCCATGCTTGGGGCCTTGGCGTTTTCTTCCTGGCATCGTCCTTTGATCGCTCCATGAAGAAGCTGGAAGAATCTCTCCGCTTCCTCCAGCGCAACGAGGAAAAGCTCTGGTTCTGGGGTGTTGATCGCGCCGAAGACATCGCCTTCTCCGCCGAATTCCTCCAGGAGGCTGGCCTTTTGCTGGACCGGCGCCTCGAATTTCCCCGGAAGGCTTCGAACCTCTCTCTCGAGCCCGAGCGCGACGTCCCTGCTTTCGTCCTCGGCCCTGTTCGCCGCGGCCTCGCCGAATCCGTCGAATCCGGCCGTATCCGCCTCGCCGGAGACTAACTAACTGACTAACTAACCTTGAAGCGCGGCGAGTTGCAGCTGCTTTTGCGGTGCAGCTCCAGCCACAAACTCGACGCCCGCATCCCAAAGCCCGATCCCGCCGAGCATAGCAGACGCATGTCCTTTTGGCTTGCGGGCAGCTATTTGCTTGTCCTGTGCAGTGGCCGAACTTCAGATCGGCTCTTCTGCAGTCTCAACGAGGCCACCCAAGTCTCTGCTCAGCCTAACCTCAGCAAGCGAGCTTGTGGGCTCTTGTCCGTTCTGATTCTTCCTTGACAACCCTTTCTTTCTCTTTCATCATTCGCCCAATCCCACGGGGAAGTCCCGCGAGAAGCTGGTTCTCGCCTCCTGCTTTCCGCCCGAATGCACACGAGCTAAGTGTGCCAGCCAGGTTGCGGGAACGCCTCCGGGCGAAAGGAACTATCCAAAATGATTCGTTCTCGTAAGCCTGTTTTTCTTGCCCTGGTCGCGGCCCTAATGCTCCTCGCCGGCAACATTACCCTGCGTGCTGCTTCCAAGCCTCAGGACGCTCAATCTACAGACCAGAGCGATACCACCAAGTCGAAGAAAAAGAAGAGCACCACAGACAACGCCACGGCCGACACTTCCACCACCAAGAAGTCTAAGAAATCCACCACCTCGGATTCATCCACGGCCGCCAGCGATACCTCCACGAAGTCGACTTCCAAGTCCAAAAAGTCCACAACGGCCGATTCCGGCGCGGCTGCCAGCGACACCTCGGCTTCTTCTACAAAGAAGTCGTCCAAGTCGAAAAAGTCCGATACGGCGGACGCTTCTACAGCCTCGACCGATTCCACTGCGGCAAAGTCTCCCAAGTCCAAGAAGACCGAAACGGCGGACACTGCAACGGCCTCAACGGACTCTACAGCAACGAAGAAATCCTCCAAGTCCAAGAAGTCCACGACGGCTACTGACACTTCTGCGCCTGCTGCCGCGACTACTCCCGCCGCGACGAAGTCCACGCCTCCGCCGGCCGCTGCTCCGGCGCCAGCGGCCACGACGCCAGCTCCCGCGACAAAGACAGCTTCAACTCCAGCCGCCACGACTGCTCCAGCTGCCTCCACAGCTTCAACCAAAGCCGCTCCTGCGCAGCAGACGCCGCCGGCCAACAGCAACGGAATGGTTTGGGTCAACACCGATTCCGGCATTTACCACAAGCCTGGTTCTCGCTATTACGGCAAGACCAAACAGGGGAAATACATGACCGAGGCCGATGCCATTAAGGCGGGCTATCGCGCCTCCGAAAAGAATTAGCTTTTCCCAGTCCGTCTTTGCACGGCCCGTTACAAACTGCGTTACACATAAGGAGAAACCGCATGAAGAGAAATTCAGTCCGCTTGTTGCTTGTCGCTCTCGTCCTCATTTTGGGCGTCAGCGTTGCTTTCTCTCAGCCGCAAACCAGTTCCACTCCCAGTAAACAGACCGCCACGGCTGCCGCGAAGCAGCTTCTCGATATCAACAGCGCCAGCAAGGAAGAGCTGGACGCGCTCCCAGGCATCGGCGAGAAATACGCCCAGAAGATCATTGATGGGCGTCCTTACGCCAAGAAGACGGACCTCGTGAACAAGAAAGTCATTCCGCAGGCCACCTACAACAAAATTAAGGACATGATCATCGCCAAACAGAAGTAGCTGTTTTTGGTTTTTCAGGAGCGGTCGTCCGCCCGGCCACTCCTTTCATTTCGCTCAAAGGAGACTCTATGGGACTGATCGATGAAGTGCTCGCAATGGCGGGAAGTACCGGCGCGCAGCAGGAACAGCACAGCACGGCGCTCGGGGCGATTATGAATTACATCAACAGCCCGCAAGTCGGCGGCATCGCCGGTTTGCAGCAGATGTTCCAGCAGGGTGGACTCGGAAACATTGTCAGCTCCTGGATCGGCTCAGGCCCGAACCAGCCAGTTTCCGCCAGCCAGCTGCAGAATGTGCTGCACAGCGGTGCGCTTCAGCAAGCGGCACAGCAGGCCGGTCTGGATCCGTCTCAGCTAACCAACATGATGAGCAGCCTGCTGCCGCACCTGGTGAACCATCTGACGCCAAACGGCCAAGTCCCCGACGCCAGCTCTCTCCAGCAAATGCTGAAGGGCTTCGCCGCCGGCCGTTCCGCCTGACTGCCGGACACGCCAACTCCGCCTCATCCCGCGCTTTTCGCGAGATGAATCTCCGTTTTGGTGTGTAGGTGTAGACTCTTACGTTTTCCTTGCTATTGCGGAAAGGGATCTACGCCGTGGCGGATCTCTTCTTTAACTCCTCACAATCACTTCGCCGCGGCCTACCATCTGTTCGTTCAACCACAACCGGTACTTGTAACTCCCGCTCTTCGTCCCCGGCGCAACCGGGCCGCTCAACAGCCGCATTCCCACCGGCGCCTGAAAAATGTTCGAGGCAAACGGGCAGCGATTCGCATCAAACTCCACCTTCAAATTTCCCGCGTCGGAAATCCAGCTCACCTGGTCTCCCGGATCCAGCACCACTGCCTGCGGGATCAATCCCACCAATACCGGTCGTTCTGCCATTCGCTCTCCTTTGTCCTCGCACGATAGCACATCCACCACTTTCCTCCTATAACTCACCCTTATGGAACACCCCTGCCGCATATCGCTTGACGGGTACCGGAACGACCCGTACACTGATCAAAGTGGTCCGTTGCACGGAGCTCGCTCAATCTCTGCGCGCTACCACGGAATTCATTTCTCCGCGCAGGAGTTTCACTGAATGGCTTCGATCGCACGGCCCCTTTCTATCCCCTTGCCCAACGGGGCTCGTCTCCAGCTCATTTCTTCTCTCCCCTTTGTTCTAATCCACCTCGCCGCACTTAGCATTTTCTTCTTTCCGTTCAAATGGTATTACCTGGTTGTCTGCTTCCTCGCCTACGAAGTACGCATGTTCTTCGTCACCGCGGGCTACCACCGCTATTTCTCTCACCGCTCTTTCAAGACCAGCCGCTGGTTCCAGTTCGTCATCGCCTGGACGGCCATGTCCTCCTCGCAAAAAGGCATTCTCTGGTGGGCCGCACATCATCGCCATCATCACCGCTATTCGGACCAGGAAGACGACCTGCACTCGCCCACGCTCTTCGGCTTCTGGTGGTCGCATGTCGGCTGGATTCTCTCCGACAAGTACAACGAGACCCGTTTCGACTACATAGGCGACTTCGCCAAGTTTCCCGAACTTCGCTGGCTGAACAAGTATCACTTGGTGCCACCTGCGGTCTTGGGCGTGGTCATGTTCCTCATCGGCGGTTTCCCTCTGCTCGCCTGGGGATTCTTCCTGAGCACCGTATTGCTGTGGCACGGCACGTTCACGATCAATTCACTTTCGCACATTTTCGGCAAGCGCCGTTTTCCCACCACGGACACCAGCAAGAACAATTGGCTACTCGCCCTTGTCACCCTCGGAGAAGGCTGGCACAACAATCATCACTACTACATGGCCAGCGCGCGCCAGGGCTTCTACTGGTGGGAGGTCGACATCACCTACTACACGCTGAAGGTGCTGTCTTGGTTCCACGTGGTCCGCGAACTCCGTCGCGTCCCTGAAAGAATCCTCGCCGAAGGTCAGGCCCTGGACGCCGCCTCCGCCTAGCGCTTTAGCCACCGGACACACTTCATGTCCATCAGAAAGGGGCTCCAGCCCCTGAGGATTCCTGTAGCTCGCCCTCTCCCTTATTGAGGTAATCTGCCAGCAGAGGAGAAACGGCGTTGCAGGAATATCTCAGAAACACGCACGGGCAAAGTGCTGCGCGCCGATTTGTGGCCGTGGAGGCGTACTGAAGCACGGTGACAAAACTCAAAACTTGACTCCTCCCGAGGCCAAGAGTACGGTTTCTCGTGAAAACGGGGCAATCGACAGGTAATCTGAACGGGAGGCGGATGGAAAAGCAACTCTCGGCCTTGGGCTATTGGCTAGGACTCGTCTGCGTGTTCTGGCGTTGATTCTTCGCTTGCTTGTTTTCGTTGGTCTGGTTCCGATCCACTTTGGACCTGCTGGTGGCAGCGGCATTTCCTACATGACGTTCCTTCATGGCGCTGGCCTTTTCTTCATGCTGACCATTGCAAGCTGGTGCCAGACAGCAAGCGGCTAGTGCAGTCAGAATTTGCGAGCCTTTAGGGCCATCCTGCCTCTCCAGCTGTGTTGCTAGGATGGGAAGAAAAGGTGTGTCTCGGGATTCAGTTTGAGGGACTCAGGCTTCAAATCTGAGGGTTTTGCCCGGCCAAATTGACCGTTGCGGATGCCCCCTCCATGGGGCGAAACTAGAGTTTCCCGCGGTACTCTTGTGCTTCCCCGAGTACGCCATGGCGGGACGTCCCACCGGTCCGCTTCTAGGACCCCGGAAAGGAAATTCCCATGACCCAACCGATTGGTGAGCTTAACCCCCCAACACGCTTGATGATGACCCCCGGGCCGTGCTCAATCGACCCGAGAGTGTATCGCGCTCTGGCCACCCCCATTGTGGGCCACCTGGATCCCTGGTTCCGCGGCTGCATGGAGGAGACACAAGCCCTCATGCGGCAGGTTTTTCAGACAGAAAATCGCATCACGTTTCCGCTATCGGCATCGGGCTCGGGCGGCATCGAAGCTTCCGTTCTGAACTCGCTCGAAGCGGGCGACGAGGCCATCTGTTGCGTGAACGGTATGTTCTCGGAGCGCATGCACGTTATCGCGACGCACACTCCGGCCAAGGCGCACCTGGTGGAAGCCCCGCTGGGCAAGCCGGTGGACCCGGAAGACGTGCGCAAGGTCGCAAAGGGCCGCAAGATCAAGATGATTGGGCTGGCGCAGGGCGAAACCTCCACTGGCGTGGTGACCGACATCGATCCCTTCCGCAAGGTGGCCGACGAGTGCGGCGCTCTGCTGGTGGTGGATACGGTGGCTTCGCTGGCCGCAGTTCCTGTACACGTGGACAAGCAGAGAATCGACATCTGCTTCAGCGGGTCGCAAAAAGCAATTAGCGCGCCGCCGGGAATGTCGCCGATCACGGTGAGCCCGCGCGCGGAAGAGGTGTTCCGCGGCCGCAAGAGCAAGGTGCAGAGCTGGTATTTCGATCTGTCGACGGCAATGAATTATTGGGGCAAGGACCGCCTGTATCATCACACGCCGCCGATCTCACTGATTTATGCGCTGCGCGAGGCGATGCGCATTCTGCTCGAAGAAGGGCTGGAAGCGCGCTGGGAACGCCATCGCGTGAATCAGTTGGCGCTGGTGGCCGGCTGCGAAGCGATGGGCCTGCAGATGTTCGTGGAGAAGCCGGAGGATCGGCTCGTCACAGTAACGGCGGTGAAGATTCCCGCGGGCATCGACGACTTGAAAGTGCGCAACCAGCTTCTGGATGAGTTCAACATTGAAATTGCCGGCGGCATTGGCGCTACCAAGGGACAGATCTGGCGGCTTGGCACGATGGGCTATTGCAGCCAGAAACCGTTCATTCTGGAATTGCTCGGTGCGCTGGACAAAGTGCTGATCGATCAGGAGCATCGTCACGCGCCGGGATCCGGCGTGGGCGGAGCGATCAAGAGCTACGAGCAAGCTGCGGTACCGGCTTCCGCCGCACGGTAAAAAAGAAAGCTGTCCTTCCGAGCGAAGCCAGGAACCCCTCTGGCGTTCCAGACACTCAAGAGGTGACGGTTGACTTTTGCTCGCCGGCGACGAGTTTCAGGAATTCGGGATCGTCGTGTAGGACGGCCAGGTCCGGGTCCTGCGTGGCCCAGCGGGCGTTGTGGTAGCCGGCGTGGACGCAGCGGCGAAAGGTATCGAGGGCCTCTTTTTTCATCTTCAACACGCCGTAGGTGCAGGCGGCGTTGTACAGAATGTTTGCGTCGGTCGGGCGCATGGCGACGGCAATCTTGACGTGCTGAACGGACTCGTCCTGCTGACCTAGAATCGCCAGGTCGCAAGCCAGCAGGATTCGTGCGCGGACATCGTCCGGGAAGCGCTGCAACTGTTCCACAAGAACTTCGCGTTCCCGCGTACGCAGGCGCTCCGCATCCGCTATCCGGCCCAAAATCTCCAGGCTGTTAATCAGCGGAATCAGCGCGTTGTAGTCGTTGCCAACGATCTCCATGGCGCTTTCGGCGAGTTGTGCGGCTTCGGTGTGGCGCCCGGAAGCAAAATACGATCGTGCCAGAACATCGTGTGCGCCTACGGAATCCGATTGGCGCTCGATGGCTCGTTTGGCCAGGCGGATCGCGTCGTCAAAGTGCTGCTGCGCGTAGTGAATGCGCGCCCTCGCAGAGATCACTTCCGGAAGATCGGGCGCCAGGTTGCTGGCCTGCGCGCAGGCCTCCAGGCCCTTCTCGATGTACTCGGGATTCGGCGTGCGGAATTCATGCATGCCGCCCCAGACGTGTGCCATGCCCGCGTAGGCCAAAGCAAATTTGGAGTCCAGTTTTACGGCTTCTTCATACATGGCCAAAGAATATTCGAACTGGCGCTGGCGAAGATAGTTTCGGCCGCGAAGGAAAAAGTCGTAAGCCTGCGGATTGTCCGTTGGTTTGCTGGCAATGACGCGTTCTTCCTGCGGCGAAAGCGTGATTTCGAGGGCCTTCGCTATGCTGAGAGAGATTTCTTCCTGCACGGCGAAGACATCTTCCATCTGGCGGTCGTAGCGTTCGGCCCAGACAGAGTGGCGCGTGCTGCTCTCCACGAGTTGCGTGGTGATGCGCAGGCGGTTGCCCGCCCGGCGAATGGAACCTTCCAGAACATACATGGCGCCGAGTTTTTCACCCACTTGTGGGGCGGTCACCTGCTTATCGCGAAAGGTGAGCATCTCCGAGCGCGGAAAAACCTGCAGCCGTCCGATCTTGGAGAGTTCGGTGATAATATCTTCGGTCATGCCGTCGCGGAAGTATTCGTCTTCTTTCGCACCGCTGAGGTTCTCGAAGTATAAGACGGCGACGGTTTTCTTGACCGCAGGAGCCGCTGCGATTGGTGAAGCGGTCGATCCCGAAACGTGAACGCGCGCGGATTCGACGCGGCCGGAAGAATCGAGGTCGCGCTTGAGGCGCTTCAAATCGCCACGCAGTTCGCCAGCAGTTTGATAGCGCAGGTCGCGATCCTTCTCGAGAGCCTTGAGGATGATGCGGTCAAGTTCTGGCGGAGCTTTGGGATTGGATTTGGCTATTGAGGCAGGTGTGCCGTTGAGGATGCCGTCAAAAATGACCGCCGTGGTGTAGCCGGGGAAAGGAACTTTGCCTGTCGCCAATTCATACAGCACGACACCGAAAGAAAACAGATCGGTGCGTGGGCAAAGCTCTTCACCGCGAGCCTGTTCGGGGCTCATGTAAGCGATGGTTCCGATGGAACTGCCGGGGCTGGTCAATCCGGCTTCGGTGACCCCCTGGGTTTTGCCGTGGACAGGGGCCTCTGCGACTGTTTCCCCTTCGCCGTGATGAGGGGACTCCACTTTTGCCAGTCCGAAATCGAGCACCTTGGCCTGGCCGCGCTCGGTGAGGAAAATGTTGGCGGGTTTGATATCGCGATGGACTATGCCTTTCGCGTGAGCGGCGGCGAGGGCGTCAGCGACCTGGATGCCAAGATCCAGAAGGAGACCGAGGTCGACCGGCGAGCCGTTGACGCGATGTTTGAGAGTTTGCCCTTCCAGCAGCTCCATGGCGATGAAGGGTTGATTGTCTGCTTCGCCGACGTCGTAAATGGTGCAGATGTTCGGGTGGTTCAGAGCGGAAGCGGCGCGGGCTTCACGTTGAAAACGATCCAGCGCGAGACGGTCACCGGCCATTTCAGGAGGAAGAAATTTCAGCGCGACGTGGCGGCCGAGACGAGTGTCTTTGGCTTTGTAAACCACGCCCATACCGCCACCACCCAGTTTTTCAACGATGCGATAGTGAGAGACGGTCTGTCCAAGCATGGGCTGAGTTGCGGGGCGCCGAGTCATATTAGAGGCGCGATGGGTGGAAGTCAAATCTGAGGAAGGCTAGCGGGCTTTTTGCGCAGTGGCCTTTTCGTGGGAATGCTGGAATTCCTCGTACGTGCCCTTGAAGTCTTCCACTTTGCCTCCGCTAAAATGCCAGATGCGCGTAGCGACTTCGTCGAGCACATCTTCGTCGTGAGTGACGAGCAGTAGCGTTCCGTCGAACTTTTGTAGCGCAATGTTCAGCGCATTGATAGATTCCAGATCCAGGTTATTCGTCGGCTCGTCCAGCACCAGGAAATTCGGCTTGTGTACCATCAACCGGCAGAAAATCAGGCGCGCCTGTTCACCGCCGGAAAGCCCGGAAGTCGGCTTCAACGCATCTTCGCCACTGAAGAGCATCTGTCCGAGGAAGCCCCGAATCTCTTCCTGCGTCGCGTCTGGCTTGTACTGCCAAAGCCAGTCGAGCGCGTTCATGCCCTTGCTTTTGTCGATCGTGTACGTAAAGTCCTGTGGGAAATATCCGACGGAAACCTCATGGCCCCACGCGACTGTACCGTGGTTGATAGTGAACTTCTGTTCGGAATCGCCAATGAACTTGCCGGCATTGCGGATCAGCGACTTCAGCATGCTCGTCTTGCCGGCCCCGTTACGGCCCGTGAGCGCGATCTTCTCGCCACGCGTTATGTGGGCCGAAAAATGGTCGAACACCTTTAGATCGCCGTAAGACTTTGCCAGCTTCTTGACTTCGAGGGGCACGCGGCCGGAGGGCGTCTCCACCTGAAAGCGGATATACGGCCGCTGAATGTTAGACCTCGCCAACTCTGAGGTTTGCAGGCGCTCCACTTCCTTCTTCCGGGAAGTGGCCTGTGCGGAACGCGTGCCGGCGGAGAAGCGGGCGATGAATTCGTTGAGTTGGGCGATTTTCTTTTCGCGGGCGGCGTTGTCGGCCTCCGCGCGGGTGCGGATAGCCGTTTTGGCGAGCACCATGTCGTCGTAGCCGCCCGGATACATGATGATGGTCTCATAGTCGATGTCTGCCGTGTGCGTGCAGACGCTGTTGAGGAAATGGCGATCGTGCGAGATTACGATGAGCACGCCGTGGTATTCGCACAGGTATTCTTTGAGCCAGTGAACGGAATCGAGGTCGAGGTTGTTGGTCGGCTCGTCGAGCAGAAGCGCAGAGGGATTGCCGAAAAGCGCTTGCGCGAGGAGCACACGCACCTTTTGCCCGCCCTGCAGCTCGCCCATCTTGCGCTCGTGGAGCGAGGCGTCGATGCCGAGTCCATCGAGCAGAACTCCGGCATCGGCTTCTGCCGTGTAGCCGTTTTCCTCGCCCACAATGCCTTCGAGCTCTCCGAGGCGCATGCCGTCCTCGTCGGTGAGCGCCTCGTGGGGCTTGGCGTAGAGCGCATCGCGCTCCTCGAACGCCTTCCACAGCGTGGCGTTGCCCATAATGACGGTGTCAATGACGCGGAATTTGTCAAAGGCGAACTGGTCCTGGCGGAGAATGCCGATTCGCTTGGGGCGATTGACGTTGCCGCTGGTCGGCTCCAACTCTCCGGTCAGGATCTTCATAAAAGTGGACTTGCCAGCGCCATTAGGTCCGGTGATGGCATAGCGGCGACCATCAATGAACGTGGTCGTGACATCCTCGAAGAGGATGCGTGCGCCAAAGCGCATAGTGACGTTATCTACAGAGATCATATCCTTACAATTTTAGCGTACTCGGGAGCGTTCGCGTCAAAGGCACGTTAAATGTGAGAAGCGATATCAGATATCGGGGAACGTGAACAGACTGGCGATCAGCAACCAGAAGGCGCAGAGGCGGGAAGTTCGCCTTCCCAGCGAGCGACGACGGCACTGGCCAGGCAGTTGCCGGTGACATTGACGGACGTGCGGGCCATATCGATTAGGGCGTCTACGCCCAGAATGAGAAAGATCGGTTCCGTGGGAAGGTGCAGTGTGCCGGCTGTGGCCAGAAGAACAACCAGCACCGCACGAGGGACGCCCGCCACACCTTTGCTGGTGAGCATCAGGTTAAAGACCATGAAGAGTTGGTGCGGCCAGGACATGGCGATTCCAGCGGCTTGCGCGACGAAGATAGAGGCCATCGCCAGATAGAGCGTGGAGCCATCGAGATTGAAGCTATAGCCTGCTGGAATCACGAAGGCCACGATTTCGCGCGGCACACCGAACGCCCCCATCGATTCCATGGCGCGTGGCAGGGCCGCCTCGGAAGAACTCGTGGCAAAAGCGATGGTCGCAGGTTCAGCGATGGCTTTCAGAAGGCGTGGCAACTGCAACCGCGCGAGCAGGGCGATAGGAAACAAGACGCAAAGCAGGAAGGCAAGGAGGGCGCCGTAAGCGGTCAGCACCAGTTTGCCGAGCGGGAGCAGGATATTGATTCCGAGATGGCCGACGGTGTAGGCCATGGCCGCGCCTACGCCGACGGGGGCGAAATACATGACGATGTTGGTGAAGCGGAACATCGTTTGCGTCAGGGATTCCGCAAGATTCAGCATGGGCTGCCGGTATTTTTCGGGGACTTGCGTCAAGGCGATGCCAAACAGAATCGCGAAGACCGCCACTTGCAGTATCTGGTTCTCGGCTACGGCTTTGGCGATATTCTCGGGAAAAACGTGGAGAATGAAATCGTCCCACTTCAAAGTGCCCAGATTTTGCGGGACGGGTTCGGCGTTCACTGTCGTGAGTGTTATTCCGACTCCAGCGCGGGTCAGATTGATCGCGCCCACGCCAAGGAACAGGGCGATGGTGGTGACCGCCTCGAAATAGATCAGGGCTTTCAAGCCAATGCGGCCGACCTTGCGCGCGTCGCCGTGTCCGGCGATGCCAGTGACCAAAGTCCCCAGGATAAGGGGAGCCACGATCACCTTGATGAGCCTGAGGAAAATGTCGCTCAGAATGCGCAGATGAGAGGCAGTTTGCGGCCAGTCCAAACCAATCTCCAGGCCGAGTAGCATGGAGAAAAAGATCCAGTAGGTGAGCGATTTTCTTGGCCAACCTGCGTACGCTAGGACGAGCAAGCCCGCCCAGCGCAAGATGGCAGGCCATAGATGGTTCGGTGAAAGGGCCAGGAGCAACGCGCCCACGGCGAAAAGCACCAGCCCGCCGATGAGGGAAAGGGAATTAGGCTTAGCGGAATCGCTGGGCAAAGAGTAGTCCTTGAAGAGGCGAGTAGACCGGGCGCTCTGGCGACATCATAGCTTGTTCTGGCTAAGCCGCAAGAGCTCCACATTTTGTGACAGATCTGCGTCGGCTTGCCGCGAGCTTCACCGCGCTGCTATCTTGCAAATATGACAAAAATCCTTCACCTCGAATGTTCGCGTTGCCAATCGCACGTCTTACCAGAAACGCCTCAAAATGTCTGCCCGCAATGCTCTGGTTCCCTGTATGTGCGCTATGACCTGACGCCATTGCGCGGGCTCGCTCACCGCGACGAGATTGCCCGGGTCGCTTCCACCCAACCCTGGACTGGCATGTGGCGCTACAAGTCGGTGCTGCCTGACGGCACTCCGGTTTCGCTTGGCGAAGGCTGGACGCCAATGTTGCGAAGCCGCCGTCATCCCCACGCCTACTTGAAGGAAGAAGGCGCGAATCCTACGGGAAGCTTCAAAGCGCGGGGCATGGCCATGGCGGTGACTATGGCGCGGCACTACGGTTTGAAAAAGCTGGCTGCGCCTTCCGCGGGCAATGCCGCGGGCGCGCTGGCGGCATATGCGGCTGCGGCGGGAATCGAAGCGCACATTTTCATGCCCAAGGATGTGCCCTTCGCCAACTATCTGGAAGCCGTGCTGTATGGTGCAAATGTCACTCTTGTAGATGGATTGATTTCCGATTGCGGGCGAATCGTCGCTGAACGTAAAGATAAGGAAGGCTGGTTCGACGTCTCCACGCTGAAAGAGCCGTTTCGCGTGGAAGGAAAGAAGACCATGGGGTATGAGCTGGTCGAGCAGCTCGGCTGGGGGTATCCCGAGGCGGTCTTCTATCCCACAGGAGGCGGCGTCGGCCTCATTGGCATGTGGAAGGCGTTTGCCGAGATGGAAGAGTTGGGCTGGGTGAAGCCGGGGAAACGTCCGCGCATGATTGCGGTTCAATCGGCGGGTTGCGCGCCGGTCGTGAAGGCCTTCGAGCAGCACGCAAAGGTCAGCGAAATGTGGAAGGATGCCGCGACGTTTGCTGCAGGCCTGCGTGTGCCGAAGCCTTACGGAGACTACATCATGATGGAGATCCTGCAGGAATCCGGAGGCGTGGCGGTGGCGATCCCGGACGAGCAGATTCTTGCTTCGTTGAAAGACTGGGCGCAAAACGAAGGAGTGTTTCTGTGTCCGGAGGGAGCGGCGGCCACTGCGGCTTACGATCATTTGCTAAGTACGAGTTATCTGAAGCCTGAGGATCGAGTGGTGCTGTTCAATACGGGATCGGGGTTGAAATATACGGATATCACCGCGGAAGCGGCGGGAATTCAGCGGCCCGGATAAAAGACCTACAAAAAGAGAGCACTGAGTTAAGAGAGGAGGACGCGGAGAATTGGCCGACAAGGCCCTCAGTGTGAATCCCAGTGCCAAACGTTGCCGACATTGACAGGCGGGCGAGGGAAATTGGACACTAATTGAGCGACTTTCCGAACGAGGAGAGGAAATCCGTGCCATCCCTTCCGGTATTAGCGAACAGCGGCGCCATGAACCAATTCATTGGCGCCTTTGAAGTGACCTCCAAGCTCAGTGGGCATGTGTATGACTGCCGGTTCTCGCATATCTGGAATGCCATCGCCACGCGGCACAGCGACACGATCGATGCCAAATTCGATGTAGACGGGGAGGGTCGCATTGTCGGCCTGGCCCATACTGCATTTGTGGAATTCCGCGAAAAGACCGGGCGGGACATAACAGATCGCGAGGCGAGTTTTGTTGCGGCCGAGTATCTGCGCGAGCGGCTGGAAGAAGAAGACGAACGCCCGCTGTATGATGTCACCCACGAGGAAGTAAACCGTCTCATCGCCGCGATTGGAATCAAGTAGTCCCCACGGTGGAAGGCCCCGCGCCTTCCAGCAGTGCCGTAAGCACAGCAGACCTGAGCCCAGCCTGTCAGGGCCCTGTTACCAAACCCGCCAAAACGGAGCGCCGTAGGCGTGACGCTCTCTGCACTGCACGCCGGTCAATCCGTGGCCAGCTTGGCGGCTCCGTTTTCAGCACGGAAAGAGGCGAGGCGCGGGTGGTGCAAGCCGTCACGGCGGATGAAGTAGATCACCAGCAGCAATAAAAGCGCACCGAAGACCATCACCGCGGTTGCGGCCTGCAATCCGATTTGCAGGTCGCTGATATCGGAGATTTTGCCGATGAGCAACGGGCCCAGCGCGCCGAGAAGCTGCGTGGAGAACATATAGACGCCAATGGCCGTGGCATGCGCTCGCTGCGGGGTCAGGTCGTGAAGCACTGCCGTCGTGGGTCCGTGATACCACGACATAAAGAACATCGAAACAAAGAAACCGGCCAACACCATCCACTTTTCGTCGGCCTGTATCGCCAGCAGGAGAAACGGCGCGGCGGCGAGAAACGCGCAGGCTATCACCAGCACGCGCCCGTAGACCAGTTTCTTTTGCAAGCGGTCCGCAATATAGCCCGCGGAGATCGCGCCTAGCACGGAGGAGAAAAGCGCAATAATGGCCAGGGAAAGGGACGCTTCCTTGGTGCTGAAGTTCTTATAGTTTTTTGCGTAGTCGATTCCCCAGGTGACGAAAGAGACGCTGGAGAACGTGATGCAAATCCCGGCGACGATCATGGCGACGAATGCCGGTATGCGAAGTAGCTGCATCACCGGGACGACTTCCGAGCGAGGGCGCCGCTGGGGCTCTTTCAGGTGCAGTGCGGTCAAGCCCGGGATGACCCCGAGAAGGCCCACGATGATGAACGCATGCTGCCAGCCATGCCGATCGCCCATGATTCCACCGAGCGCCAAGCCCGAGACGCCACCGAGGATCATTCCTGCGGCGAAAATCGACTGCGCAAGCGCGCGATTTTCCTTCGAAAAAGAGTCCGAGATGAGGGACTGCGCCGCCGGGGCGTAGGCTGCTTCGCCGATGCCAACCAAGCCGCGGGCGACAAAGAGGAAAGTAAACGTGGGCGCCAGGCCGCTGGCGATAGCAGCGATGCTCCAGAAGAGAACGCCGGCGGAGATAATTTTTGGTTCGTTAAAGCGGTCCGCAAGAAAGCCGGAGGGAATACTGGCCAGCGCCAGCACCACGAGCAAGACCCATTGCAGGGAACCGAGTTGCGCGTCCGTCACTCCAAAATGCTGCCGCAGAAGAGGAACCAGCGGATTCAAGACCTGTCTGTCGGCGAAGTTGACAAAATTGATTAAAGAAAGTACAGCAAGAAGGCGAGCCTGCTCGTAATTGAATGGGATTTTCGACACGGGCATGGGTTCGTGGCTTCCCCTGGGCAACAGCGCGAAATCCCACGGGGCGTCAGGACGCCCCATGTCGCGTGGACAGAATGGATTATATACCGCGAATGATGGATGCAAAACGAAACGCAACCACAAGTGACAGATTAACTACGGTGCTCTCCTATGGCGCGCTGTTGTTGCTCGGGTACCTCATTTTCCTGATCACTTCTCCGTTTCTGGTTCCACTGGCTTGGTCGGCGGTGCTGGCGATCTTTTTCTATCCCGTTTTCACGTTGCTCCAGCGGCGTTTTTCCGCCACGTGGGCCGCGGTCTTTTGCACATTGGGAGTGACGTTCCTGCTGATCATGCCGGTGCTGACGGTGATGCTCTATGCCACTCGGGAAGCGATTGAGGCCACTGCCGGAGTTCGCGAAACACTCAGTTCCAATGGTACGGGGTCGGCACGGGAAATGGCCGACGCCCTTCAGCAGCATCTGCCTTCGGCGCTGCAGAATTTCGATATTATTGGATCGTTGAGGCAGGGCGCCGAAAAAATCGCGACCTTCCTGGCCTCGAGCATCGGGTCGCTGCTCAAGAATGTGCTCTCTTTCGTGGTCAACCTGTTCATTCTGCTGTTCGCGCTGTTCTTTGTGTTTCGTGACGGCGGCAGAATATTGCGCGCCGTGAAATATCTCCTTCCCTTCGAACGGGAGATCCAGGAAGACATGCTGCGGGAATCGCGCGACCTGATCTTCGCCGGCGTTGCTGTAGCGCTGCTGATTGCGGGCATTCAGGGAGTTCTGGGAGGGCTGGCTTTTGAGTTGACCGGGCTGCCCGGGCCCGCGTTTCTGGGAGTGCTGATTGCATTTTTCTCCATCGTTCCCGTGGTGGGTTCCTCACTGATCTGGGTTCCCGCTGCAGCGTGGCTTGCTTTCCATGGACATTGGGGGAAAGCACTTGTGATTCTGGCCATCTGCGGCGGCGTGGCAGGAGTCGCAGACAATATCGTTCGCCCCTTGCTCTTGAGAAATCGCACCCGCCTGAACGACTTGCTTCTGTTCATCAGCATACTTGGAGGGCTACATGTGTTCGGGTTGTTGGGATTGGTGGTGGGGCCCACCATCGTCGCGGCGGGACTGGGAATCCTGCGCGTGTATATGGATCATCGAGAGGCATTGCTAAAGGAGAGTGTGTAACTTCTAGCCCAAACGCCGGCTAATTTAACCGCCGCCGGCAGCGCTCTGTGTTACAGTACGGCCTCGAATGGCTATCAAGATAGACAAACCGGAATTGAAACTGGCGGAGCTTGGCCCGGAGAAGTTGCGTTGGCGCTGCGAGTTGTCGCGCATTCCTTTCGAGACGACGGCGCAGGCACAAAAGCGCGAGGGTTTCGTCGGGCAGGAGCGGGCGCTGCGCGCGCTCAAGATGGGCGTGGAACTTTCCGCGCCGGGCTACAACGTTTTTGTGTGCGGATTGGCGGGCACCAGCCGTGGCGGCACAATTGCCCAAATGATTGAGGACCTTCATCCCGCCACGAAGCCTTCTCTGGACCGATGTTACGTCAACAATTTCAAGATTCCGGACCGTCCGCGGCTGTTGATACTTTCCCGAGGTTCAGCCAACAATTTCAAAAAGGATATGCAGGCCGGAATCGATTTCCTACGGCGGCGCATCCCCCAGGTATTCGAAGGCGAACCCTTTCAGCGGCAAAAAGGGCGCATTGTGGAGCGTTTCTCCGTCCGCGAAAAAGATTTGATGGACGATTTCACACGCCGGATTGCGCGCGAACAGTTTGCTCTGGGCCACATGCAGGTAGGCGCCGTGGCACTGCCGGAGATTTTCCCCGTGCTGGAAGGGCAGATGGTGCCCATCGAAGACATTTCGAAGATGGTGCACGAGGGCAAGCTGGAGACCGGCGTCGCCGAGGAAATCGAAAGGAAATACGAACAGTTCCGGCAGGAATTTACGGTCGTGTACAGGAAGACGCTGACGCTTTCGCGCGAACTGGCAAGTGAGTTGAGCTATCTGGAACAGGAAGCCGCTTCCGTGCTGGTGGATGGGGTGATCGAGGAGCTGAAGGAGAAATATCCCGGCCACAGCGTGACGGAGTACCTCGAAGAGGTGCGCCACCACTTGTTGGATAACCTTGGTCCATTCAAGGAGCGCGAGGGCGAGGAAGAACATCCCCAGGAACAGCCGGAGACGTTGCAGAAGGGCCCCATGCCGGAGCGCGATCCGTTCCGTGTCTACGGTGTAAACGTGATTCTTGCGCATAATCACGACGATACTTCACCGGTGATTTTCGAAACCACGCCGACGTACACGAACCTGTTCGGGACTATTCAGCGAGCCTACGATGCGCGCGGCGGTTGGACTAGCGACTTCATGGACTTGCGCGCAGGCTCCTTGCTGCGCGCCGATGGCGGCTTCCTGATCATGTATTCCATTGAGGCGCTATCCGAACCGGGCGTTTGGCGCGCGTTGAAGCGCACGCTCAACCATAACCGGCTGGAGATTCAGCCGTTCGAGACGTTTTATCCGTTCACCACGACGGCGTTGAAGCCGGAGCCGATCGAGATCAATGTGAAAGTGATCCTTATTGGCGATCGCGATCTCTATGAGCTTCTTTACGAATATGAGGAAGACTTCCGCAAGATTTTCAAGGTGCGGGTGGAGTTTGACGAAGAGATGCCGATGAGCGACGGCGTGATCGAGGAATATGCAGGACGCATCCGTACGCTCAGTGAGAAGGAGAACCTGTTTCCGTTCGATCGCGGCGCCTTTGCCGCCATTTTGGAGCATGGAGTGCGTAAGGCGGGCAGGCGCAACAAGGTCACGGCGCGGTTTGTGGACATCGCTGACCTGGCTCGGGAAGCACATTACGCCGCCGCGGCATCAGGAGAAAACGTCGTGAGAGCGGCGCACGTACGGGCGGCAATTGCTTCGAAAGTGGAGCGCCACAACCTGATTGAGACGCGCATCCGGGAGATGATGGAAGAGGGAACACTGCTGGTGAATCTGACCGGCTCGCACATCGGCCAGGTGAATGGATTGAGCGTACTCGAAATCGGGGGCTATTCGTTCGGGAAACCGGTGCGGATCACGGCGAGCGTGGGTCTGGGCAAAGCGGGGCTCATCAATATCGAGAGGGAATCGAATCTGAGCGGGCGGTTCCACGACAAGGGAGTGCACATAATCTCCGGCTTTTTGCGCTCGTCATTTGCGAAGGACAAGCCGCTTTCGTTGACGGCAAGCATCTGCTTCGAACAATCGTATTCCGGCGTCGATGGCGATAGTGCAAGTTCCACCGAAATTTACGCGCTGCTTTCTGCAGTGAGTGAGCTGCCGCTGCGGCAAGACATTGCCGTAACCGGGTCGATGAACCAGCGGGGAGACATCCAGGCAATTGGGGGCGTAAACGAAAAGATCGAAGGATTTTTTGATGTATGCCGGATCGATGGTTTGACCGGGACGCAAGGAGTAATGATTCCGGCGTCCAACGTGGATGATCTGATGCTGCGCGAAGACGTGCTCGATGCGGTCGCGAGCCGGAAATTCCATATCTGGCCGATTGCGCGCGTGGAACAGGGCATCGAGCTACTGACGGGAACACCCGCAGGAAGCCGGAACGGCTCCGGGAAGTTTGACGAGGGAAGCGCGTTCGCCCGCGTAGATGAGCGCCTCCGAGACATGGCTCGCATGATGAAGGATTTTGAGTAGAGGGGCAGTGTCTTGCTGTGCGCAACACCAAACGAGGTCATGCTGAGGGTTCGACGAAGCAGCTCAAAAGCATGGCTAGTTACTGTGCTGATGGTTTAGGCGCGATGTATCCACGCCGATGATCCACTCGATAGTCTGGGGTGGTTGCACTTCCTTCGTTCTTATGAACCTTAACATCGATTGCGTGTGCCGTCCCGTCGGCTTTCGGCGGAGCGAAGGCAACGCTGTATTCGTGGCGGAGCAGTTGCGCTACTTGCGTATAAGTTTCCTGGAAGGCTTTGGCGCTTTCGGGGAAGTAGGCGCGGCCTCCGCTTGCCTCGGACATGGCCTGCAGCCACGCATCCGCTTGCGCGAAGGCTTGTTGCGTCTGCTGAATCTCCTGCTTGGTGCCTTTCGTGCCGTTGCGCAGGGGCCCGCTCATGGAGATGGAGAAAATGCGCACGTCCCCTGTTTCCAAACGCGGCAATAAGGACTGCATATCCTGAGTCGGAGAGGTGTCCACGCCGGAAGACAGCAAGACGACGGATTTTTTCCCTGATACACGCGCCAGCCAATCGAGCACGGTATTTAGACTTGTGGCCAAGTTCAAATTCCCATACCCCAAGTTAAATTGAATCTCATTCAGTGCCGCCGTGACGCTGCCTTTGTCGGTCGTGTAGTTCAGCAAAGCCGTGGGAGCGTCATTGTAGACGGCGATAGCCACGCGGTCGCCCGCAGAAAGGCCATTCAACAGCGTTTGGGCGACGTACAGGTGGGAGTCCTGCAACATATAGACAGCTGGGCCCACCTCGAGAAGCATCAAAACCTGCGCGGGTGCATCGATCGGAGCGAAATCCGTGATGAGTTGAGGAGTTCCCGCATCCAGCACTTCAAAATCCCTTTGTTGGAGTCCTTCCACGAAATTGCCCTTGGAGTCGGTGACGATGACCCCCACATTTACGCGGTCCACTTCCACGCGAATGTTCGGGCTGCGAACAGCCGAGGGCTCTTGAGCTGCAAGAAAGGTAGTGTGCATAGCCAGGCAAAGAAAAGGAGCCACACGAATCCGGAGAAATCGGAAGAGCGTTCGGCTGTGAAACTCAGTCCAACCACTCTTCAAAGTGAACTCCCTTGGCGTCCTTCCACGAGGCCCCGCTCATCGTGTGAAGATGGCGGGAGAAAACGGCGGGGTCGACTTGCCCTAGCCAATCCGCCATTTTCTTCTGATGGTTGGCGTCTTCCGTGCTTTTCGCGGTCTGCGCGGCCTTATTGGCGGCGGCCACCCATTTTGCCTGCATTCCTGGCCAGTCCAGTTTCTGGAAATCAAGATAAGAAAATCCATTCAGCTTTTCGGGGAATTGCGCGCGGGCGGCCAGAAGTCCCTTCAATGCGGGATCCGGAATTGCAGGGTCCTGCCCGACATATTTATGCAGTGTGTCACTTTTTGACGAGCCAAAGAGCAGCGTGGGCGTCATGGCCAGATAGTAGAAATTCCATTGCGCCAGCCCAGCGGAGGTCTGCCCGCCGTGAAGAGAGATCTTCATATAAGTCGCGCTGCCTTCGTTGCGCTCGGAGGTGATCTGATCCCCCATCAGAGTGCGAGTCAATTTGAGGGCGTTGGCCTTGTCTCGTATGCCCAAAAGGTAGACCTTCTGCGCGTCGTCCAGAGTCGGGCTGGTCTCGATCCAGGCAACTTCGCCGGTGACCAAGCCGAGCGCGTCAGGTAGAGGCATGCCCAGTCGTGTTTGCGCCATTTGTTCCAACGCGCTGGCCATGTTCGGTTGCGAATTCCCGGATGGTGCAAATGCCCGCTTCAACGTGTCGTAGATACCAAGCAGATTGAACTGCGTTTCGCCATAGCTGATCGTATCGGGCGGCAGGTAACCCATGGACAACGGATTCTTCTGGCCATCGGCCCACACATCGAACAGGCTGCCGGGGGCGGTGTCGCCGAGGACCGCCCCGCTTAAGTGCGACCTGCTTCCCTCCAGCGAGAGCCGCCCTGCTACGGAATGAATGGCATCGAGTTTCAAGGCAGAAAGAAAAAGCTTCGCTTGTGCGGCAAAAGTGCCCGAGGAATTCTCAGCGACCTGTTCGGCCGTGGGGATCGCCAGAAAGAACTCCAGTACGCCGCCAGTGAGCAACGGTTTCGCTTCCTGAAAGGCGGAAGATTGCGCCAGCGAGGCGCTTCCCGCTTTGCCGTTCACAACGTTGAGGACCTCTTCGAATACCGGCAGTTCGTTGGCACTGACGGCGTACTTGTCGAACTCTGCCCAATACGTGATGCCGCTCTTGCGCTCGACTTTCAACGAAGGGACGCCGGCAACGGTCAATTCGGAAATCTTGGGATTATCGCTTTCAGAGCTGCGCATCTGTGAGACTGCCTTGGACAAGAGCTGCTCTTTTCCCGAGCGGTCGTAGATAAAGTACAGGCCATTCCACGCGGGAGGGGCGGCGGAATCTTTTGAAGCGGGCGCCTTGGCCGTGGCGCGGGACGCGGGCTGCCGCAGGTAGCCGAACAGAAACGGATTGTCTAGTAGGCTCACATATTGTTCCAGCTCTTCGCGACTCACCGTCGGCTTGCCAGCAGGCTTCTTTTCATCCTTGAGAAAGGATTCGAGAAACGAGGCCCGCACGGGGGCTAGCTGGGGGTCGTCCCAAAGCGCCAAAAGGGAGTTGTTCTTGCGGACTTCACTGGAAGGCGTGCCGTGCCACCACAGATAAAAGAGCGTCCTGCCCGGTAGTTTTCCAGGGTCGACCGGAGATTGCGCGAAAACGGATGCGGCAGAGAAAGAGAAGGTCAGCAAGACCTGGAGCAGGCGCGCGCGGGGCATGGTGTGAACTCCTCAGGAAATGGATCGCTGCCTAAAATCGTAGCTTCCTGCCCAAAAACAGAGAAGCCCTGTTGCCGATCGAGTTTCCAGAACAGGGAACAGGGCTTCGAGAATAAGAACGAAAGATTACTTCGCTGGAGCGGAGGTAGTGTCTTTGGGAGCGGACAAATAACCGTTAATCTGATTCTTGCCGACGTCGAACACCACAATTTCGTAGGGGGTCAGTCGGGCGGTGCCCTTCATGTAAAACTGGACGGGCTCGCCGGAAGTCTTGTCCTTCTTCTCGATAGATTTGTCGTCCGCCAGAACCGTGATGGTGTACTTGCTTTTCTTCTGGTCGGTCTTATTCAGTGCGATCTGTACTGGCCCCACCCGCTGTGGAGTCTTGGACTTTTGAATGGTGAACTCAAAATAGTTGCGGTCACCCCGTCGTTTCAGTTCTTCAAGGTCGTCGTGATTGCGGGCAATCAGGCCGCTCATTACGCCCATATCCCCGGCCTGGCGTTCGAGCTTGGTCTTGGTAGCTTCCAGGTCGGAGCGGGTAGCTTCGATGTCCTTCTTCGCACCAGAAACATCCGTGGCCACGGCCCCGATCTTCTCTTCGCTTTCCTTCTGCGCGGTGGAAATCTCCTGAGAAAGCTTCTGGTCCGAAGCAATCTGTTGCTTGCGGATAGCTTCCGCGCGGCTCCTGGCATCGGCGAGCTCCGCCTGGGTCATGCCGATTTTCTGGGAAGTCACATCAAGTTGTCCCTTTAAGTCGGCAATTCGCGTATTCGCCTGCTCGAGTTGAGCGGTGAGAATCTTGTTCTGTTCCTCATTTTTGGAAAGCTCTTGCTCGAGGCGAGATTGCACTGAGTGCCCCGCGTAAGCGATCAAAGCTAGCCCGGCGATCAACAAGCCGAACAGAACAGCAATCCAGCGGGGAGTTCCAGTGCTCTCGTACTGATAGGACTCGTGCGGGCTGGGGACATTTGGGGAAATGCTCATATTTCTGGCTCCTCAGAAACCAAACCGATCGCAACTGCCTGACTATCGCGGACCTCAGAATTATCCAACGGGCAGGGTTACGTGTCCAATACGGTCACAAGGGAGAGTGCCGTTATGTTACTCAGGCCTTTCGGCGGCGAGGTGCCTCGCCCAGTGGCCAGCGTGCAAAAATGGTGGTATTCAGGCCGCCACGAGGCGTGAATTCCCCCTTAACGATGCACCATTCCGGCTTGGTGGCCGCCACGATGTCTTGGAGGATCTTGTTGACGGCGTTCTCATAGAAAATGCCCAGACTCCGGTAGGCCAGCAGGTACATTTTCAGGGATTTCAGCTCGATGCAGGACTTCCAGGGCTTGTACTGGATGGTGATCGTGCCATAGTCCGGCAAGCCTGTTTTCGGGCATACGGAGGTGTATTCGGGATAGCGGGTGGTGATGACGTAGCCCGGATACTGGTTGGGCCATACGTCCAATTCCGGCAATTTCGTGTCAATGCCCGCTCTTGCGTGCTCTTCGGTGTAGTCCGGCATCCGTTTCCTCTCAAGAAAATGTGTGTTCTGAAGCTTTATTTTACTCTGGAACCGGCCTTCCAGGGTCCTTGCCTGGCGCATGGGATTCGCCTATGCTATTGCGCACAAGGGGTTGTCCAGGCCGTCCTCATGACCTGCCCAGTCTGCAAGAGTAAAGACGCGCGTCGTTCCCGCCGCCAGAACATTCCCGATTATCTCTTCAGCGCCTTTGGTGTCTATCCTTGGCGGTGCCGGAATTGTGAAACCCGTTTTTATGCTCGTCTGATGACGCTAAGCGATTCCCTCCATGCCCATTGCCCGATTTGCGGCAACCATGAGCTGAAGCGCATTTCTGCCGAACATGTGAACACGCCTCTGGCCTTTCTGTGGCGCATGACGTCCATACCTGCATATCGCTGCGAGCCTTGCCGGTACAAATACTTCTCCATCCGGCCGCAGCGTCAGAGCGAGAGAGAACTGGCGCGCATGGGTTCGGCGGACTGACGGCCAATCGGGAGTCTTATACAGGGCAGTCGATGGCCTTGCTCTGACGAATCAATCCTCGGTCATCGCTGCCAACTGCGAAGTGGCACTTCGGGTCGTTTACATCCTCAAGCAGCAAATCGTAGGCGGTTCCATCCTTGGATAGGGTAAGCCGGAGTTTCCAGCCCGGCACGATCTCCGGACCGCTACCGTACATGGCATGGGATACGGTCGGCAGGGATTCAGGCGCCCACTTGGTGCCGGTGTCGGTAAAGTCGCCGTTGGCAATCAGCGTGTCCCAGGTCGCGTAAGCGCCGTGCCTTTTCTTGTAGTTTGCCTCGGCCGCATTGATGGCGCGCACGATGTTTACGCCAAGGCTGCGTTGCTCACGTTGCCGGTCTTGAATGGTTGGAGAGTTTTGCTTTTGGGCGAAAGCCCCGGGGAGAACTACAAAAACTGCGCCCAAGAGAGCTACAACGACGGCCTTCCTCGCTGCCAGCATACGTTTCACGTTTCTTCTCCCCGGTTTTCGAGTGCTTTTCTGTGACGGTTGGATGATGCCATTCTCGCCGCGGTTATTCCAGGCGGACGTGTGGCTATTCGTACCGCAGCGCGACCATGGGATCGACACGGGCCGCACGGCGGGCGGGGAGATAGCAGGAAACCAGCACCACGCCGAGAAGAAGGAGCGAGACGCTCAGGAAGGTGGCGGGATCGGCCGGCTGCACTTCGAAGAGTTGGTTGGCAATGAGTTTGGAAAGGGCGAAAGAAGCGCCGATGCCGATCGCCAGTCCCAGTAATGTGAGAAAC
>Ga0187779_10000045_pt1 | contig 89091 bp, 78 predicted proteins | sample 1015_Q2_SP10_10__FD_132435 | JGI IMG/M metagenome (GOLD analysis project Ga0187779, IMG submission 132435) | Tropical peat soil microbial communities from peatlands in Department of Meta, Colombia - 1015_Q2_SP10_10_MG | ecosystem: Environmental > Terrestrial > Soil > Wetlands > Peat | place...
CAATATCGTCGAGGAGGGTGCAGGACCTATTTCGATCGGAATTCGCGTGCGCAACAGAGCGCGAATCGGGCACGGTCACGTAGCGGTCGTCGTATATGATTCTCGCGGCTTTCTCATTTGTGGCTGGTCGTTTGATGATTTGCAACTTGGACTCGGTGAGCACGATCTACATTTCTCGTTTCCAGAATTGCCTCTGCGGCCGGGCGCGTACAGCCTTCTAGTGAACATTCATGACGACCACCAATCGAGTTACTCGTGGACACTTGTTCCCTCGCTGATTATCGAAGGCGTGCCGGTTACCCACCACATGGACGAATGGGCCGGCGTCTTGAATATTCCGTGTTCGATGGAGTGTAAGGAAATTGAACTCAGCGCCCGAACGAGCGGCTGAAAGCAAAACGCTGCCAAACCATGGCGTGCACGCAAAGACCTGCTGGCCTGCGACGCCGCGCGACTGGCTGACTGCACACACACGCATCCGGTTAGGAAGGTTCGATCGATTCTCGGGGGTTAGAGAATTTCGAGCTAGATTGATAACGTCTCTCGCTCGGGAAGATCATTCTATTCGATTTGCCACGGAATACGGCTTCGACGTGCATCTCCCGGCTTCGTATCGTGGTTACATAGACATGGCCCTCGCCGGTCAGTTATTCCACACGACGCTAACTGCAGTCACCAAGGAGAACATTAGACCTGGTGACATTGTGATAGACGGAGGCAGTAACGTGGGTTTTTTTGCACTGCTCGCGGCTAAACTTTTGAACGGGAGCGGTCGTGTTTTCGCTTTCGAAGCCGAGCCAGATACTTTTTCGCTTCTCCGACGCAATATTGCGCGCAATGGACTCGCTATCGTAGTCCAAGCCGAAGAACAAGCACTCGCAGACCGCGACGGTACTTGTGATTTCTTTGTTGACTCGGAAGATCCCATGATGAGCAGCGTCGTTTCTTGTCGACCCGCCTCCTTTAGAGCGATTCGAACGCGCACTATATCGCTGGATAGCTATGTAGCGACTTCCAGATTGGGGAGGGTCGACGTCGTGAAGCTGGATCTTGAGGGCGGTGAGCCAGCGTGCATCCGTGGAATGCAAGAATCTATCCGAGGTGTCCGGTGTTTGATAATGGAGGTCGATCCGCAGAGATTGGAGCGACAACGGATTAGCGCGCACCAATTCGTCGACGAGGTGAGGGACTCGGGCAGATTCGATGAAGTGTGGGTGTGCGACGAGGAACGCGGAAGACTTTTGAGGTGGGAGAGCGAGGCCGCCGTGGAACGCGTATTCTCGAGGTGCGGTTACGCAAATTTGGTTCTACGACGGAAGGCCGTATGAGTGCGAACGCGGACCGAGTCAGCGTTGACAGGGGAAGAGTCTTCGGGCAACACGAGGAAGGCGTGTACGAGCGAATCGCCCCAGAATATTTTCCGGACAGTATCGTGCGCGAGCACGAGGCACGCTATCGGTGGGCAGCCCGGTATGTGGCAGGCAAATCAGTACTCGACGTGGGGTGCGGGACTGGCTACGGATGTTCTCTGCTTTCGCATTGCGGGGCGAAGCGTGTCATTGGCGTCGATATCTCCTTTCCGGCACTCGAATATGCAAAACGATGCCAAATTCAAGGCTTGGTTGGTGCCAACGTCATCCGGTTGCCTTTCGGCTCATCGACGTTCGACGTTGTGACGTGTTTCGAGGTCATTGAGCACATTGCGGATCAATCAGAGCTGCTCGAGGAAATGAAGCGTGTCCTGAGGACCGGCGGAGTCGTTGTTCTGTCTACTCCCAACCGCAATCGTACATCGGGCAACAACCCGTATCACGTGAAGGAACTGTTGTTATCGGAACTGCTGGCCCTCACCAGGAAGCACGGTCTCAGATGTATTGAGCGATCGGGTCAGCACTGGGAGTTGCGTCCAAAGTTATTGAAGTGGGTTTATGGGATTCGGCGAGCAATCTACGGCATCGAAAACACTGCGAGGGTCTTTCGCGCTCCAGAGATTATTGCGGAGCCTTCGGTGTTTCTCGTGGCTGCCCGCAAGGAGCAGTAGGTTTGGCAGTGGGTGAAACGAAAGATTTGTTGCCCAATGTCTCGGTAGTGGTCCCGACCCGCGGGCGGGGTCCGCTGCTGAGGAACTGTATTCAGAGTCTCTTGTCACAGGATTATCCAAAGGACCGGTTTGACGTAATCGTCGTGGAGGATGGGACGGCGGAAGGGGAGAAAATCGTCTCCGAAATGGCGGCGGCCTCCCCGGTGCGCATGGACTACGTTCGAATACCACACAGCGGGCTTGCGGTCGCGAGAAACATAGGCGCAGAAAGGTCGAACGGGGAGATCGTTGCCTACATTGACGACGATGCGCTGGCAGTTCCCGATTGGCTGAGCCAACTGGTCGAGGCGCTCAATGCCGGCGGGGCTGGGGGAGCCGGTGGCCGCGTCTCGCCCGACTACCCGGACAACGCGCTCGTCTCGGAAGTCGAGGCGGACGGACAAATGAAATCTTCGGGGAACAGCTCGAGTTTGCCGGGGATACATGAAGTGGCCTTTGTGCCCGGCGGCAACATGGCGTTCTGGCGGAGTGCTCTGAACGAAGTCAAGGGATTCGATGGCGCGTACACGAAGCGCGGCTGCTGGAGAGAGGAAACCGATCTGTGCGTTCGGCTGCGGTCGAAGGGGTACCGGATTTTCTATAACTCGGCTGCAAAGGTGGCGCATCGTGGCGCCCGATGGGAAGACCCGCTTGAGCGTGTGAATCCCGGCCGGACGTCGGGGATGATCGAGGACGATGCGTACTTCCGGGTCAAGAACTTTGGTTGGGCCGGCGTTGGAGGAGCTTTTCGCAGTGCCTTCAGGGATGCTACGTTCCGATTGAAGCTGAGTGCCGCGAATCTTGTGCTTGCTTTCATCCATCTCACCGCATGGATCCCCGGGGCCGTTCGTGGTCTAGCGAAGAAGGATCGTCGGCTAGGAACACTCAGGACAGAATGAAACTACCCTTCATTGCGCAACCGCCGCCGCGCCGACCAGGCCCTGATTCACCGGACCTGATTCCTCACATGCTGTGCCATGCACCTGAGCTGGCACAGCTCCCGAAGGAGTGTTTGCGTCGAGGCAGAGTATGACGATGCGAGACACAGTGGCACGATTCGTTCTCAATAGCGGTTCCCTCGTGCGTGTCTTCAAGCGAATCCCTGGAATCCGGGCTTGCGCCAAGAAAGTAGCAATGGGAGTGCTTCCGGTTGGCTACCGCGATTGGTTTCAAGTGCAGGGTGGTGTCGGTAAGGGAATCTGGTTGAAGCTGAACCCTCGTACTGGCGACGCGTATTATCGCGGGCAAGCGGAAGCTCAACTCCAACAGCTACTTCAAGGTCACTTGAGGCCCAGTATGGTCTTTTACGACCTGGGCGCGAACAATGGTTTCTTCTCCCTCCTAGCGGCGAGATTGGTGGGGCAGACTGGGAAGGTCGTTGCCTTCGAAGCGGAGCCGCGGATCGCAAACGACCTTGAGGAGAACGTCGCGAAAAATCACGCCTGCAATATACGCGTAGTTCGATCAGCGGTGTGGTCAAGCAGTGGGGCCGTAAATTTTGATCCTGCGGACCGGCGCATGTCTCCCGATCTTGGCACCGGCAAGGTGGTCTCGCGCTCCAATGAGAGAACTGTGGGTCTGCCAGCCATCTGCCTGGACGACTTCGTCGAGACGGAACGGCCGCCTCATTTCGTAAAGTGCGACACGGAAGGCGCCGAGGTTGAAGTCTTCCGCGGCGCAACGAAGCTTCTCGCCAAATTCAGACCGTACTTCGAATGTGAAGTCCATTCCCAAGAGAACCGTCTATTCCTGCAGGACGCGTTCGAACAGATGAACTACGATGTTCGATGGTGCTCAGCAAATCATTTTCTCGCGGTGCCTAGGGAATCCCACTCCAACTTGAATGGACGAGTAGCCTAGACTTGGCAGCGGGCGAGATGCGAACGAGAGGATCAACAATTTCGGTCGGCGAGTCATACGCACATACAGAATGAGCATTGTCACCATTTCGGCTGTGCAGCCGACGAGTCCGGTCCGCTCAGACGACATTCGAGTGGCCTTTAGTTCCAATAGCTCGCGTCGGCACATCACGGAAAGGTACCTGTCCGACACGTTCGCCCCTGGCTGTGCGACCCATTTTGACCTGGACCTCTTCAGCCCAGATGTAAGCGTCCTCACTCTTCTAGAGGAAGCGCGTCGCCGGAACGAAACTCCAGCGGCCTTCGCGCACGTGGTCGACACTCCGGCCATACCCCGCGACTTAGAGATTTCGCCGATACCCACGGCGTCACTCGATATCGATTCGTTCTGGTGGACTTCCTCGCGTATTCGTTGGTCCATGCTTTTCGATTACGTATTTGTTTGGCATCCATCTTTGTCTCGGCTGTACAAACAGGCCGGCCATCCGAATGTGGTCGTGCTTCCTCACGCTGTCGACGAACACTTGTTCCGGCTGAATCCAAATGGGGCAAATCGTCGCTTGGACCTAGGATGGGTTGGAGGATTCGGATACGCGCAATATGCGACGCGGAGGAGAGTGGTGGAGACGCTGGCCGCGCGGTTCAAAATGAACGAATTTGAAAGGCGCTACAGCAAAGAAGAAACAGTTGAGATCTACAAGCAGAGCAGAATTGTGGTCAATGTGAGTCGGGAGGATTTCCCTCCGGAAGCCAACATGCGTTGCTATGAAGCCATGGCGGGCGGAGCTCTGTTGATCACACGAATGCCGACGGAGTTGACCGAATGGGGCTTTTGCGAAGGCGAACACTTCGTAGGCTGGAGAAACGAAGGGGAAATTCCAGATTTGGTGGACCACTATCTTCGCCACGAGCAAATAAGGGCAGAAATTGCCCGCCGCGGCCAGGAGTTGACGCTCCGGGACTTTACGTACCAAAAATGCAGGGACACGATGATTTCGTTACTCTGTGCGCGCAAAGATCAGTTCTTTGCGCCGGCGCGGAATTGGGCGGCTGCGGACGTTCGCTTAATCTACCTTGAGTATTACTACCGTTACCAGATCTTCGAACGCGCCTTTCCTGAGTTTCGTAATCTGAGGAATCTTGCCGCATACTGTAAGGGGCTTCCGATGATTCTCAAGACGTGGCGTCACCAATTGAAGCGTCGTTTGCGACCAGGTCATTGATGGCTGCTGGACTAAACGAAAGGATCTGACTGGACCTTACCATGAGGACTTTCATTACGGGCGGGGTCGGCTTCATCGGGACGAATCTTGCAGACCGGTTATTGCGCGAGGGCCACGAGGTCGTGCTCTTCGACAACATCAGCCGTGCCGGCGTGGAGGAGAATCTTGGCTGGCTGCGCCAACAGCATGGCGAACGAATGAAATTCGTTGAAGGAGATGTCCGCGACTTCGGCGCCGTCGAAAAGGCGATGCGCGGCGCGGAAGCCGTTTTTCATTTGGCGGCCCAAGTAGCGGTGACGACCTCGGTCACAAATCCGCAGGAGGATTTCTCGGTCAATGCGCAAGGCACGCTGAATGTGCTCGAAGCAGCGCGACAGCAACAGCGGATGCCCAGCTTGCTCTACACGTCGACGAACAAGGTATACGGCGGGCTCGAACACTTGCGCGTCGTTGAGCGCGAGAGCCGCTATGAATTTGAAAATCTCCCCTTTGGCGTTTCTGAGACCTGCCCGCTCGATTTTCACTCTCCGTACGGGTGCTCGAAAGGCACTGCAGATCAATACGTGCATGACTACCATCGCATCTATGGGCTGCCAACGATCGTTTTCAGGATGTCGTGCATATATGGACCGCACCAGTTCGGAACGGAAGATCAAGGTTGGGTCGCACACTTCGCGCTCACCGGACTGCGCGGAGGCGGCCTCACCATCTACGGCGACGGCAAGCAGGTGCGGGATTTGCTCTATGTGGAGGATCTGGTGGACCTCATGCTACGGGCCTGCGCAAGCATCGAGCGAACGGCCGGTCAGGTGTATAACGTCGGGGGCGGCCCGGCACACACAACTTCGGTTTGGTCAGAGCTTCAAGCTCCGCTGAAAAATCTGCTGGGGAAGCTTCCACTCGTAGACTATGGCGAATTCCGCCCTGGAGACCAGAGGATTTACGTCAGCGATATTCGAAAGGCGCAAGCGCAAATGAACTGGACGCCTCGCGTAGGCATCGCCGACGGCTTGCGGATGATGGTGGGGGCGTGGAGTAAGGATCGAAGAGTGGCATTGGCCTGAGGGCGTGCGGCTTCACGGTAAAGCGTTCGGCTCGAAAGTGACGGCGGCGTGAGTCGGAGCGAGGTGTGCGGTGCCGGCGTCAGGAATTGAGGAGACCAAAGCGCAAGTGGAACCGGCTCCGGCACCCGCTCGGGTGTCTTCCGCTGCGGCGAGCATGCTTCCACGAAAGCTCACTCCCGCCGGTTCGGCTCACCTCGATTTAGTTCGCGCGTTTGCAGCCTGGGCGGTGATGTGGGGCCACGTGCGAAGCAATTTCTTCGTCGATTTCCAACACATCGAGCACAGAAATCCTGCGCTGCAGGCTTTGTATTTCGTCACAGGGTTCGGCCACCAGGCAGTGATGGTATTTTTTGTATTGAGCGGATTTCTGATTTCGTCATCCGTCGCTCATAGTTACGTTTCCGGACGTTGGTCTTGGCGCGAGTACGCGATAAATCGCGCTTCCCGACTTTACGTCGTGTTAATCCCGGGGCTTTTGCTCGGATTGCTATGGGATAAGTTGGGCATCGCCTTATTTTCCGCGAGCGGACTCTATTCCCGCCCGCTCGAAGCTTTCGGCGGCACGATCGCGCAAAGCCAGACCGGCGTAGGAACGTTCATCGGGAATTTGTGTTTTCTCCAGACCATTCTGTGCCCGACATTCGGGTCGAACGGCCCGCTCTGGAGCCTCGCAAACGAATTTTGGTATTACGTGTTGTTTCCCGTGGTGTTGTTCGCGGGAATCTATTGGTTGAAACGTGCGCTACCCCGGGCTCTCGCTCTTACTCTCCTCGTAGCGTGTTTGGCCGCACTTCTCGGACTGGACAAGTTGATCGGGTTTCTGGTCTGGTTGGCGGGCTTTGGACTCGTTGTCGCGTATTCGAAGATTCAGCTCACGTCGAATCGATGGGTAGCTTTGTACTTGGTTGTGACGTCGATAGCGTTGGTTGGTTGTCTCGTTGCTGCGCGGCTGCACGGGCCATCTGTGCTCGGGTCCGATCTAGCTGTGGGAATCGCGTGCGCATTCTTTCTGCTTGGCGTTTTGTACCTAAGTATTGGTGCGCAAAACGATCTCTATCGTCGTGCGGCGCACTTTTTCGCAGCGTTTTCGTACAGCCTGTACGTGCTCCATTTTCCATTTTTGTTGTTTCTGCGAGCCTGGATCCTGCCGCCGGGACGGTGGCAACCTGATCTGCAACACGTTTGTTTCGGAGCGGCTCTCGGTGCTGCGACGCTTGCATTCGCCTGGGGGGTTTCAACGTTCACTGAGAAGAAGACCGGCGCGGTGCGGCAGTGGCTTCATACGGTCGCGGCCAAATGACGAAACGGCCACCACGGGTTCTCATTGTTGCTTCGCATCCTGTCCAATACGCAACACCGATTTTTCGGCTCCTTGCCAAAGACCCGAGAGTTGAAATCCAAGTCGCATACTGCAGCATGCAGGGCGCCGAGCCGGAACTCGATCCCGATTTCGAAGTCGAGGTGAAATGGGACATACCCCTGCTGGACGGATACTCTTGGGTCCACTTGCCGAACCGCTTCGGGCCGCCGAAGTTGGGATCCTTCTTTGGACTTGTTAACACCGGAATCTGGAAATTGATCCGGCAGGGGCACTTCGATGCGGTGGTCGTGTACACCGGGTATGTCTACGCGACATTTTGGATCGCGCTGGCGGCTGCCAAAGCGAGAGGCACGGCCATACTCTTCGGCACAGATGCGCACGACCTTGCACCTCGGGACGCAAGCCGATGGAAACGCCGAGTGAAGAAATGGCTTTGGCCGAGACTTTTCCGGCTCGCCGACATCGTGCCCGTTGTTTCCACGGGAGGCGTTCGTTTGATGCGATCTTTCGGAATCCCCGAGGAGCGGATCGCGCTCGTTCCGTTTTGTGTGGATAACGATTGGTGGGCGCAGAAAACAAACCTGGTCAATCGCCAATTTGTCCGAACTCGTTGGCGCGTGCCGGCGGATGCTCCCGTCGTTCTGTTTTGCGCAAAGCTGCAGCCCTGGAAGCGACCATCCGATCTGCTGCGCGCCTTTGCAAAGGCAAACGATCCGGCTGCTTACCTAGTGTTCGCAGGGGACGGCGCGCTAAGGACCGAGCTTGAAGACGAAGCAGCGTCGCTTGGAATCTCCGACAGGGTTCGCTTTATTGGGTTCGTAAACCAAACGGGACTGCCTGAGGTATATACGGCGTCGGATATCCTCGTGCTTCCGTCGGAGTACGAGCCTTTTGGCCTCGTTGTTAACGAGGCGATGTTGTGCCACTGCCCCGCGATCGTAAGCGATCGTGTAGGGGCAAAGTTCGACTTGGTGAGAGACGGCGAAACCGGCTATGTTTTTCCGTGCGGTGAGGTCGATGTGCTTGCCCAGACACTGCGTCGAGTGTTGGGCGACCAAGAAACATTGCGAAAAATGGGCGAGGCTGCTCGCGCCAGGATGGCCAATTGGTCTCACGCCGATTATGCGCGGGCATTGGTTGGCGCGATCGCCAAAGCGGTTGAAGTGCGGGATGGATCGGCAGGACGGCAGTTTTCGAGCCGGGGCTGAGTTGCTGTTATAAAATCGAGGTGGCTGGTCGAATCGGACTGTGCGCGCCTAAGGCTACGAGGATCGAGAATTTGCTGAACTCACGAACTCCCGCGCTGAGAAACCAGGCATTGATAGGCCTGATCATCTTTGGGTTCGGATTGTGGGCCGCATGGCAGGTTGGAAACAGGGTCGTTGCGAACGACACGTGGAGCTTGATCTACGTCGTCCTCGGATTTGCGGCATGCGCCGCAGCCGTCGCCATCCTTAGGCACTGGCGTAATGGTTTTTATCTTTTCCTAGTTTGGCTCATGTTCGAGGACTTTGTCCGGAAATACATGGGGAACGGCACTGCTCTGTTTTTCGGCAAGGACATCCTGCTGGCTCTCGTTTACATGGCTCTGTTTGTCGAGATTCGCAAGGGGCGTGCAAAAACATTCCGTCCGCCTTTCCTATTCTTTCTCAGCATGTTCATTTGGCTGGGTGTGCTTCAGATTTTCAACCAAAATTCCCCACACATCTTATACGGCCTGCTTGGTTTCAAGGTCTATTTCTACTACGTACCTCTGATATTTATTGGATACGCATTGATTCGTACAGATGATGATTTGCGCAGATTCTTCGTGGCCAACGCGGTGCTGGCAGGTGTGATCGGCTCGCTCGGAATTGCTCAAGCGATTTTGGGGAACAGCTTCCTGAATCCCAGAGTCCTGGCGCCGGAGCTGGAAGATGTGGGAAATCTCTCGAAGGTTTCGCCCCTAACGGGACGTGTGCTTTCGCTGCCGGACTCCGTCTTTGTGAGTTCTGGTCGCTATGCCGAGTATCTGGTTGTCGCCTTCATTCTGACGACGGGCGCCGCGGCCTACCTCCTTCTTCACACCAGGCGTAGCCGCAAACTGATTTTCGCGGTGATCGGCATACTCGGAAGTGCCACCTTGCTGAGCGGCTCTCGAAGCGCGGTCATGGTCGTTGGAGCGAGCGTGCTGGTTCTTTCCGCAGGATTTCTGTGGGGTGCTCCGTGGCGATGGCGGCAAGCGCATCGCCTGGTAAAGGCAATTCGGCGGTCCCTGATCGTAGCGGGCTTAGGTCTGGCCGTCCTCATCTTGATTTTTCCCGAAGACGCGGGATCGCGAATCGCGTTTTACTCGGAAACGCTGAATCCCAATAGCTCGGCCTACGAGTTGGGAACGCGTTCGTGGGATTATCCGATTCAGAATCTGATGGATGCGTTCGCACAGCCCAATTGGGTGATTGGAAACGGCATCGGTACAGCGTCATTGGGAAGGCAGTACGTGGCTAAGCTACTGGGAACGCGGCAGCCCCAATTGGGCGTCGAGGAAGGCTACGGCCAGTTGATCATTGAGATGGGGGTCGTGGCTCCGTTCCTCTGGATTCTGTGGACGGCGGCTTTGCTCTATTATTCCTGGAAAATCGTGCGAAGGTTGAGAGAGACGCGATTTGCGCCGGTAGCTTTTGCCATTGTCTGGTACGCGTTTCTCTTGCTCTACGTATTCACGTACGCTGGCCTTGATGCGTATCAGAACTATACATGCAACGCTTTTTTGTGGATTCTCACGGGAATCTTGTTCCGACTGCCCGACGTTCTCGCCCAGTCAGCTGCCCCTGTGGTTGTAGGCGCGCGAACGCTTCCTGTCGCAATTGACGACGATGCTCGCTAGAAGGAACCGGCGGCGATGATCAAAAGTTCCACGCCACGGACGTTGAAGAGAAAATTGTAGCGCGCTTCAGTTCGTCCAACAGCAACACCGGGATTCTCTGATTATTAGGCCGGGTACGCTCAACGAGCACGGAATCAAGTAGCGTTCGAAAGGTTCGGCATAGTGAGGACTCTACCTAATGCTTATGCGGGCCTTCTTGTGGCAATCTTGTTCTTGCGGTCGGATGAGATAGCCGATCTCGTGCATTTCTCGACCGTACGACACTTGACTTACACCAGAAAGTGACACTAAGGCATCGACGTTGAGCAAAGTCAACAACGCCATTCGCATCCAGCGGGAATACTACACGGCGACTGCCGGCCGATACGATGACATGCACGCTCACGAAGGCGACGATGACTATCGAAGCGTGCGGTTTGTGGGCGCGCTGATCCACATGATCCAACCGAAATCCGTCCTCGATGTTGGTGCAGGTACCGGCAGAGGCATATCGCGTCTTCTTGAGATCCTGCCGAATGCCCGCGTCTGCGGGATCGAGCCAGTGGAAGCACTGATCGACCGGGGGCTTCAAAAAGGCGTTCCAAAGCACACCTTCATCCGAGGCAGTGGTGAAGCTCTCCCGCTCCCGGATGGCTCTTTTGATGTGGTGTGTTCCTTCGCCATGCTTCACCATGTGCCCGATCCGAATCGCGTCCTGCGTGAGATGATGCGAGTTGCGCGCAAAGCTGTGATCGTGGTGGACGGAAACCGATTCGGTCAAGGCTCGACGGCCATGCGTTGGATAAAGCTGGCACTATACAAGTCGAGGCTATGGGGGTTGGTTAACCGACTAAAAACTGGCGGCAAGGGCTACTTGGTGACGACGGGTGATGGTTTGGCCTATTCATACAGCATTTATGATTCCTTCGACTGCATCGCAAAGTGGGCCGACGAATTGATGGTTGTGCCTGTCGAGGCATGCAAACCTACTACGTGGTTTCATCCCCTGTTGACAGCAAGCCACGTGCTCGTTTGCGCGCTGAAGGATTCGAATTCCGACGACTGCATTGCGACGCAAAGTGGATTTGGAGTTACGGCATCCCTGAATGTCTGACGACGCCGTAGAGCGACGTTCGGAAGAATTGCCCCGGCCGCGAATCGCTGTCGTGTCCCCGTTTCTCGACAAAAGCCACGGCAGCGAGCGAATTGTGGTCGAGTGGCTATCAAATCTGCCGGAAACGTTTGACGTTCACATCTACAGCCAGCGCGTCGAGGACATTGATCCTTCCCGTTTCAAATGGCACCGTATCCCGAAACTCCCCGCTCCGTTCCTGATCAACTTCCTGTGGTGGCTTGTGGCGTGCCGTCTGTGGATTGGCTGGCATCGGCGATTCGACGGCTCGCGATATGATTTGATTTTCAGTTCGGGCGTCAACTACCCAGGTGCGGATATCATTTGCGTCCACATCGTTTTCGCGCAGTACGTCCGCCAGATTGGTGCCGAAACAGGCCTTTTGCACAATTCCGTTTGGCGCTGGCCCCGCTTGCTTCATCGAAAACTCTATTACGCGATTGTCAGGCTAGTCGAGAACTCCGCCTTCCGGAATCCCGCCACTACGTTGGTAGTCAACTCACGAAAAACCGCGCGCGATATCGCGCTGAATTTCGACCGGACAGATTCGATGCCGCTGATATATCTCGGTATCGATCACGCTGTTTTCAACCCCGCTAGGCGCGACGCTCTGCGGGACCGAGCGCGTGCGGAGCTTGGACTGGGAGACGAGCAGTTCGCCATCATTTTGGTCGGCAACGATTGGCTAAACAAGGGCGTCCCTGTACTTCTCGAAGCGGTAGAATTATTACGCGAGCTTCCGCTGCGCCTCTTGCTCGTCAGTCGCGAAGAATCTTCGCGATGGCAGAAGCTTGTGGTCGAGAATCGTCTGAATGGCCGCGTCAGTCTGCTTCCGCCTCGAAAGGATATTGAATTCTATTACGCAGCGGCGGACGCTTACGCAGGGCCTTCACTGCAGGACGCGTACGCGATGCCTCCGGCGGAAGCGATGGCTTGCGGATTGCCCGTAATTGTCTCTTCGGCGGCCGGTGTTTCAGAAATTGTGACGGACGGGACGGACGGGCTGATCCTCACCGACCCGCGAGACTCTGCAACACTAGCTTCAATGATTAGGCGCTTATACGAAGACAAGGATTTTCGAACTCATTTGGGTGAGCGAGCCGCGGTGACAACCTGCAGGTTTACGTGGGAGAAAAATGGCCGCGAGCTTGCCGCGATCCTGCAGCAGATCCTTCGCCAGAAATCGAGCTGGGCTAGGCAAACGCTCACGCAAGAGCAATGACCGAAGACGCGACGGTCAAACGAAAGGTACTAGTTCTTGCGCCTTCGCTGAAATCGATCGGCGGGGTTCAAAATTACACTGCGACTTTAGTCTCTGCCCTTCGCATCATTCTGGGAAGCGAGCGCGTCAGGCTTATTTGCGTAGCAGAAGATCCGAAACCGAAGAGTGACGGTAGCGTTTCTCTCAGCTCTTTCGTAAAGCTCCGCTTTTTTCTGTCAGCGCTTGCGGCGGCGGTCTGGTGGCGTCCCGATCTGGTGATCTGCGCGCACGTCGGATTGGCAACCACGGGTCGCGCCATCCAGCGACTTACGCGAGCGCCCTACTGGCTAGTCTTATACGGTATCGAGGTGTGGGGCGACTTGCCGCCGGCAAAGAAGAGAGCGCTGCAGGGAGCACAATGTTTCCTGACGATAACTCGCTTCACCCTTGAGGCTACGGCCGAGCGGCACAATTTGCACGAACCGTGCTGCGTACTGTTGCCTCCGTCACTTTCTGCAAGTCCGCCGGCCGCAACCGCCGATGAGAGAGTTCCCCCGCCTCCTGCAGGGCCAATTGTTCTCACGGTCGGTCGAATGTCAGCGTCGGAACAATACAAGGGTCACGACGTGATGCTCGCGGCGTGGCCGTTGGTTCTTCAACGCGTGCCGGAGGCTGTGTATTGGATCGTCGGTGGCGGCGACGACCGCCAACGTCTCGAAGCGCGGGCGCGGGCACTCGGGATTGCAGATTCGGTGCGATTCCTGGGTAGCGTCACACCCGAAGAACTCAACGTTTGTTATGATCGCTGCCGTGTGTTTGCCATGCCTGCGCAAACGGAGTTAGACAGCGCCGCACCACGGGGCGAGGGCTTCGGCATCGTTTTCTTGGAAGCCATGGCATGCGGCAAGCCGGTTGTGGGTCCGAAGTTCGGGGCGCCTGCCGAGTTTGTGCACTCGGATGAACATGGGCTGCTCGTGACTCCAACCGATCCGAAGGAAGTCGCTCGAGCGATTGTCGAGCTACTGGAAGATCCGGCGCGAGCGAGCCGGATGGGTGCCGCAGCCAGAGAATGGGTCATGCGCGAATTCAGTTTCGACCGATTTTGTGAACGTTTGCGGGATGCGCTGCGGCACTAGCGCGTTCGCAGTAATTTCGGGACGGAGGGAAGTATCGGAATGAAAATTCTCGTCACGGGTGCGACTGGGTTTATCGGAAGCCGCTTGCTGGAGCGGCTCGCGGAGATTGGCGGGCATGATCTGTACTCGCTGCAGCGATACGTTACGGGCCGCTACGTGTTGGGTGCCGACCAAGGGATCAAGGTCGTGTTTTGCGATTTGCGCGATCACTTCGCGGTCAAGTGCGCGATACGCGAGGTGCAACCCGAAGTCGTGTTCCATCTGGCTGCGATCAGCCCAGTATCGTACAGCTATGACCATCCGAATGAGGTGCTCGATGCCAATCTGACCGGTACGGTGAACCTCGCCGAGGCTTGCCTGCGGGAGGTGCCTGCCTTCAAGCACTTCCTGCTTGCGTCAACCTCTGAGACGTTTGGAAACGGTCCCCTGCCCAAGCGCGAAGACACTCCGCAGGCGCCAAACAGCCCTTATTCCGTCAGCAAGCATGCGGCGGAGAAGTACGTGCTCTACATGAGTGACGCCTACAAATTTCCCGTGACCGTGTTGCGCCCGTTCAATACCTACGGACGCCGCGACAATACCCACTTCCTTGTCGAACGTATGCTCGTGCAAATGTTAAGAGGCGATGTCGTTAAACTTGGCGACCCGACTCCTGAACGAGACCTGCTTTACGTGGACGACCATGTGGATGCTTATTTGACGTGCTTCGCAAAACCCCAGGTGAGCATCGGCGAAGTGTTCAATTTTTGTACGGGCGAGAAACTGACCGTGAAGGCTCTTGCCGAGAAAATGCGGGCGATTACCGCTTTCCGCGGCCAGATCCTCTGGGATACCATTCCTCGACGGCCGCTCGACATTCAGATTCTTTACGGCGACTCAACCAAGGCGAAATCAGTGCTTGGCTGGGAGGCCAGAATAAGTCTCGACGAAGGCCTTCGACGCACTGCGGATTTCTGGCGGAAGAAGCTCGTAGGTTCCGAACAGGTGATTCGAGCGGGCAAATCGTAATTCCTGGACCCGGGCGCTGCATTGACGGCGAAAGCCGAGTTGCACAGTGAGCAAAAGGAATGGCAACACTCCTGTACATTAGTGGCTATTGAGAACGGGTCTTGGCCGCACCCTTTGCACATAGTATCCTGACATTTCTCCGTTTCGTTGTGAGCGAGATCAGGCTTTCCCAGCGGGCTGCGGTTCGGTTTCGCAACTTGGGGGCGATGCCGCGGTGCGTATCCTGAAAGTCGTCCAGTCCTATTACCCATTCCAGGAAAAGGGTGGAACCGCCGTAAAGGTGCGAGCATTGGCGCGTGGTCTTGCGCACAGGGGCCACCAGGTTACTGTGTTGACTTCCGATCTAGGCCTGCGGAACCGAACAGGCCACGGCATGCAGCTCGAGCGGTGCGAATGGGGATGGCGTGCTAAGCAAGACGAAGTTGAGGCGATTTATCTTCCCTCACTCGGCCGTTATCGCGCTCTGACGTTGAATCCGCGTGTGATAGGATTCTGCCGGGCAATGCTAGGTGATTTCGATCTTACGCACTTCTATGGGCTTTACGACCTTTTGGGCCCCTCTGTGGCCCGCCGCTGCCGACAACGGCATATACCTTACATGATCGAGCCGATGGGGATGTATCGTCCCATCGACCGGAGCTTTCGCCTGAAGGCTTGGTGGCACCGAAGCGTCGGGCGTGAGTTTTGGCGCGGCGCCGCGCGCATTATCGCCACTTCCGAGATGGAGCAACAAGAACTCATCGAGGACGGCGTCTCGGCTTCCAAAATCACCGTTCGATACAATGGCATCGATCCCTCTCTGTACGCTTCCCGGCCAGTCAAGGGAACCTTCCGCGCGAAATGGAGAATTCCGCAGGAAGAGATTTTGGTCGTTTTTCTCAGCCGTTTGATTCCGCGAAAGGGCGCCGACATTTTGATTGAAGCGTTCGCGCAGGCTTGCCCGCAGTCGGGCCGTTTGGTCATCGCTGGACCGGAGGGAGAAAACGGCTACCGGCTTTTACTGGAACAGCGAGCGCAAGAGTACGGCGTGAGCCATCGAGTCATCTTCACAGGCCCGCTCTACGACGCCGAGAAAAACGCGCTCCTCGCGGATGGCGACCTATTTGTTCTGCCCTCGCGCTACGAGAATTTCGCCAATGCGGCGGCAGAAGCGATGGCATTCGGAGTGCCCGTCATCGTCACGAATTCTTGCGGTATTCGTTCGCTAGTCAGTGATCGCGCCGGACTCGTAATCGATTCGGATCCGAAGTTGCTGGCAGAGGCGATTCGAAATTTGATCGGCGACACGCGTCTGTACGGACAATTCAAAGCAGGGTGCCGCCGAGTCGCCGAACAGTTGAGCTGGAATCATCTAACGGAGCAGATGGAAGGCCATTACTTCAGCGCGATGGCTACGAGCAATGGGGTCCACTGAGCGGGCTACTTTCTACGATCAGCATCCTTTCGATTGGGTGGCGCCAGGCGTGTCCGAGCCCGTTGAGAAGGTCGTCTCCCGCCCACTTTTGGAACTCATCGAAACCTTGGACGGAGATTCCCTCGTAGTCGATGTAGGCTGCGGACCGGGCCGGGTGCTCGGTGTGCTGGCGCGACGCGGAGTCAGGTGCGTGGGCTTGGATCGCAGCTGCGTTTCGATCGGCCTTGCGGCGAAGCGTTATGACAGACCCGGTGTTGTCGGCGACAACCTGCAACTCCCCTTCGCGGATGCCTGTGCGGACGTGGTCATATCGGATGGCGTGATCCACCACACGGAAGATCCGCAGGCGGCATTTGCGGAAAACTGTCGAATCCTGAAGCCTTCGGGGCGAATGTATCTGGCGGTATATAAACCGGACGGCCGTTATCCTTGGCTCTACAAATACCCCGGGGCTCTTATTCGCGGAGGTTTGCGCAACCGCTTGACGCGCATTCTCGTCCTAATCTTCGCACTGACACCTTATTTCCTGCTTCATTTCTGGAGATCGAAAGGTCGACGCACCTGGGCGGGTGCCCGCAATCTCTTTTACGACTATTTCGTGACGCCTCAAGTTGGGTATTTGCCTCGCGAAATTGTGGAAGGCTGGTGCGCAAAACACGGCGTCCGCGTTATCTCTTATGACGAGAATCGCGGGGGCAATGTCCATTCATTTTGTTTGACGAAAGATGGCGCGGTTGAATCGCGGAGCGACCTAGACCATTCTATGTCGAACTCTTTGATAGCTGCATCAGGTGGTGTCAGATGAGCGGCGGAACCGCTGTGCGTGCTGCCCGAACTGCGACGGCGGAACCCGAAGGTTCTGTCGACAAGGCCGAGGACATGGACACAGTTCGCTCGGCGAGGGGCGCACAGGAGCGGCACCCGATCTTCCGGACGCTTTGCTACGGCCTGAATATCCTGCTAATTCTCGCGATTTTGGCCGCTGTTTATTCGGGCGTGTGGGAATACTCGACGCGCAGGTATCTGCGAGGCTTCTCTGATGCCGTCGTACCGGAGTCGGCTTCGGTTGAGCAAAAGGTCGAAGCTATTTTGCAATGGATGTCGCACGGCCCCGCACGCCAGGACGCGAACCCTCCCTCCCCCGGCCCCTACCGCGATCCGACTGACACACTCAATTACGCATCGCTGCTCAGCGTATGTGGCTCGGCCACAAACGCGTTCATCAATCTTTCCGATAGTGCTGGACTGAAAGCCCGGCGCCTGCTTCTCGTAGACTCCCGCCGCATGACGAAGCACGTGGTGGCAGAAGTGCTCGTAGATGGCCGATGGATCGTAGTGGATCCGGCCTTTCGAACCATTTTGCGAGGGACCAACGGCCAGCTCCTTACGCGCGAGGAACTCGCGAATCCTGCCGTATTCGCGAACGCCACGCGAGGCATCGCCGGATACGACCCGGCCTATACGTATGATCGGACCTCTCACGTCCACTTGTCCCGGCTACGCTTTGTCGGTGTTTCCCTGCGGAATGCTCTCAATTGGCTGGCGCCGGGCTGGGACGACTCGGCCGCGCTGAGCATGCTGCTCGAGCGCGAATCTCTAGCGACGCTTGTGCTGGCAGTTATGGTCGTTCTCTGCCTGAGCATTTTGCGAGCCGCAATGCGGTGGTATGGGGAGCACAAGTTGGGCGTCCGGCCGATCCGTTTCCGCCAGCAGATCCGCCGTGCTTTCGAGGCATTTGTTGATACCACTGTCTGACCAGATACGGGCCCTCGGACTTAGAGCTAGGCTCAACAATAGACTTTGCGTTGCACCACAATCCACTACGCCGCGCTCATTATCAATTGATTGAGCACAACTTCTGCACGGGGTGATCCCCACTGGCCGGTCTTCTGCTACCCTTTTAAAGAATAGGCAAAGCCCAGAAGGAAAACCGCATCTTGTAAATCAGGGGGATCCCATGCGCACGTGGATTCGCTTCTCTCTCGCGTTGAGTTTGGCGGGTAGCTTTGCAGCCGCCGCATCGGCTCAGGTTCAGACCGCCGAACAAACCCAGCCTCAGGCAGGGAACTCGACTGCAGCCCCGGTCACCACCGTAAACGAGGCCATCGATCGGATTATCGCGCGCGAGCATGATGAGAACGCAGTGATACGCCGCTACAGCCCAATCGTCGAAACGTATGTCCAGGACATGAAGGCCGATCCCGACATGGGTATCGTGCCGTTTCGTGATCACTATTACCTCGGCCAGGCGAGCCTTTCGAACGGCGTCGTAGATGAGTCGATGCTCGACAAGAAGAAGAAGAGTAAGGCCGACGAGTTTAATCCACTCTCGCACTTTGGCGGATCGAACGGTGGTGAGTACGTGCCCCAGGGTTTTGTGCAGATGATTTATGTCGATACGAACGGATTCGATCGGCAGCACTACGAATTCGACTATGTGGGTCGTGAGTTCCTCGGCGAAGTCCGCTGCGTCGTGTTCGACGTCCGGCCGCTGCCCAAGACCGGCAAGGGACGCTTCATCGGTCGCATCTGGGCGGAGGACCAAGGATTTGCAATCGTCCGGTTCAATGGCATGTTCGTATCGGGAAGCGAGGAATCAAACGGCTACAACGTGCACTTCGATAGCTGGCGAATGAACCTTCAACCCGATCTGTGGCTTCCGGCGCTCGTATACAGCCAAGACTCCGATTTGAAGAATTCCGGCAACGGAGTGCGCTTCAAAGCGCAGACAAGGTTCTGGGGGTACGCTATCTCGCCGGTCGCCCGGGACGCAGCGTTCAGTCAACAGACGCTTGATGTGCCCACGCCTGCCGGCGGCAGCGATACCGCGCAGCAGGGGGATCGTTCGCCCATCGAAGTGGAACGTGAATGGCAGCAGCACGCCGAAGCGAACGTGATCGATCGTCTTGAGCGCATCGGCTTGTTGGCGCCTCGAGGAGAAGTGGACAAAGTTCTCGAGACTGTCGTCAACAACCTCGAAGTCACAAACAATCTCGACATCGAACCCGACATCCGGTGCCGCGTCATGCTGACCGGCACGCTCGAATCCTTCTCCATCGGCCATACGATCGTGCTAAGCCGCGGCTTGATCGATGTGATGCCCGACGAGGCCAGCCTCGCCACGATGTTGGCGCAAGAGGTGGCCGCGATCATCATCACGAAGCCGTCGACCGACCAGTGGGGATTCAACGACACGACCAACGTCACGACTGCGGAGGCGCTGTCGCGCTTCTCGTTCAAGGCCACTCCCGCAGAAGTGGATATGGCCAACAAGAAGGCTCTCGATCTCTTGAAGCATTCTCCCTACCAGGACAAGCTCGGGACCGCGGCGCTCTTCTTGAAACAGCTCTCTGCTGACTCACAATCGCTGCCGGCTCTGATCAGCGCCCGCCTTGGAAACGGCGTGCAGCTGAGCTCAGCACTGCTCACTCTTGGTCCGGCGCTGCAGGCCGACAAGCTCGACCAGATTGCAGCGCTGCCGATCGGCGGCCGCGTCAAGGTCGATCCGTGGAGCGACCGCCTCGAATTGCTCAGGGCCAAGCCCGTGTCCATCCATTCGGCGCGCGAAAAGATGCCGTTTGAGGTGACGCCGTTCCTGCCTTTCCTGACGCGCTATCACGATCCGAAGAAGGTCGGGAAGCAAGATAGCTCTGCTCTGGCGAGCAAAGACACCGCTCATCGGTAGACGTATCTTGGTGCCCGAGGCGATCCCAAATCGCCTCGGAGCGCCAATCTCGCGGCCACCGCCGTTAGCCGCAATCTTCCCCACCATCGGCTCTCCGTTTCGTTCGTTGAACCGGGTTCACTCCGACGTGCCTCGGGGTGTATAAGAACTCTTTGAGCAGGGGTCGCGTGAAACTGTGAACGCCTCAGAGTCGTTACACGAGAGGCGGGTGGGGGGTTGCGATGCGAAATCGCAAGATGGTCTATCTTGGTTTTGGAGTGGCTCTGGCAATCGCGTCCTGCGCTGCGATCTCTTGGAACGATGCGAATGCGCAGCAAACCGGCTCGGTGCGGATTGGCGCGAGCGATATCGGCGGTGTCGTTTCCAGCAGCAAGGGGCCGGAAGCTGGCGTGTGGGTAATAGCAGAGACGACGGACCTACCGACCCGCTACATCAAGGAAGTCGTCACAGACGAGCGCGGCCGCTATCTGATTCCGGATCTCCCCAAAGCCATCTACACAGTGTGGGCGCGCGGTTATGGCCTCGTCGATTCGCCCAAGGTACTAACTGACCCGGGCAAGCACGTCGATCTAGATCCTTCGATTGCGCCGAACGCGAAGTCCGCTGCGCAATACTATCCGGCGAACTACTGGTACGCGCTGCTGAAAGTGCCCGAAAAAAGCGAATTTCCGGGCAGTGGCCCCAACGGGAACGGTATTTCGCCAAACATCAGAGCTCAGGCCGAGTGGATTCATCTGATCAAAACCGACAGTTGCGAGTCGTGCCATCAACTTGGCAACGCCTATACGCGGACGATTCCGTCAATGTTCGGCAACCTCGATCCAGCGCAGGCCTGGATGCGTCGCGTGCAGTCCGGACAAGCCGGCGCGATTATGGTCGGCGGGCTGTCTCAGCTTGGCGCCAAGCGCGCCACGGAACAGTTCGGCGATTGGACTACGCGGATCGCCAGTGGCGAGCTGCCGCCAGAGGCACCTCCACGCCCTCAGGGTGTTGAGCGCAACATCGTCGTCACGCAGTGGGACTGGGCAGATCCGAAGGCCTATCTGCACGACGAAATCTCGACCGACAAACGCAACCCGCACATCAACGCGAATGGTTTGATCTATGGATCGCCTGAAGAGAGTCGCGACTACCTGCCCGTGCTCGATCCCGTTCGCAACGTGACGAGCCGCGTTGCCGTCCCCTATCGTGATCCCGATACACCCGGGCAGCCGAAGCCGCTGCAGCCGTCAGCCGTGTGGGGCGATGAAGCGATCTGGGACAGCCACACAACAGTTCACAATCCGATGTTTGACGAGCGCGGCCGCGTCTGGATCACGGCGCGCATCCGCGCCACCAACGATCCCGTCTTCTGCAAGCTGGGATCGGACTTGATTTCGGCCAAGCTCACTCCGCTTGAGCGTTCCGGCCGGCAATTGGCCGTTTATGATCCTGCAACCAAGCAGGTGTCGTTGATCGACACTTGTTACGGCACGCACCATTTGCAATTCGCAAAAGGCTCCAGCGGCACCTTGTGGACCAGCAGCGGCGGTGGCGGTGGCGTTGTCGGATGGCTGAACACAAAGATCTGGGATGAAACGCGCGATGCGGCGAAAGCGCAGGGCTGGACGGCGCTCGTGCTCGACACCAATGGCAATGGCAAGCGCGATCCGTACGCGGATGCGGGACAGAATGTCGCCACGACGCCAGGCGGCGAGAGTCTGGGTATGTCCGCGGCTTTGACCGCAGCCGCGGCCGATCAAACGAAGGACACGCGCCTCAACGCGGCGTTCTATGGCATAGCGGTCGGCGATGACGGCATGGTCTGGGGCAGTGTTCTAGGATTCCCCGGAGGAATCGTTCGGCTCAATCCAGGACCAAACCCTCCCGAGACCGCGCTCGCCGAATTCTACGAAGTTCCGTGGAATGATCCGAAAGCTCCGGTCTGGGGATTTTCGCCCCGAGGAATGGACATCGATACGAACGGCGTCGTCTGGGTTGCGCTCGCTAGTGGACATCTTGCCAGCTTCGACCGGCGCAAATGCAAAGGGCCCCTCAACGGACCGCAAGCGACCGGCAAACAGTGCCCGGAGGGCTGGACGCTCTATCAAACGCCCGGACCGAAATTCAAAAACGTCACCGACTCCGGCAGCGCCGATTCGCACTACTACGTGTGGGTGGACCAATTCAATACGCTGGGGCTCGGCGAGAACACTCCGATCATCACCGGCAATTCATCGGATTCGCTGATCGCGCTTGTGAACGGAAAATTCGTGATCATGCGCGTGCCGTATCCGCTCGGATTCTTCGCCAAAGGAATGGACGGACGCTTCGACGATTCGAGTACAGGTTGGAGAGGAAAGGGAGTGTGGACCACGTGGGGCACTCGCACTCCCTTTCATAGCGAGACTGGAAAAGGCACCTATCCGAAAGTCGTCCACTTTCAGATCCGGCCAGATCCGTTAGCGCACTAACAGCGATCTGCTACTTGGCCGGAATGTAGCTCAGGTCTGGACGAAACTGGAGAATTTCGGAGTACTCGCTTTCGATCGAATTCTCCAGGCGCTCGTAAATCGAGTCCGCTTCCGCCTGCCCAAACGCATCTTTGAGCATGTCGCGGAAGGGCTTCACGTCCGGCTTGTCTTCGAGGTCCGCCCAACTTGAGTGCGCTTCGCCCAGCACGAACGTCCCGTCGAATCCGCCGTTGGCCAGTTCATAGAATTCGTAATGAACCGGCCACTTGGTCTTCTGCGCTGCTTCGGCGACCCGGGCCAACCCTCCTCGAAATACGCCGATCTTGTCGTGACGCACGCGGAAGGTGACCACCTCTTCATACTTCGCAGGTCCCCCTGAAGAGGCCTCCGTGTAGCTCAATTTCGGCAGAAATTGGTAGAAGCGAGCGGTTACAGACTGCACGTAGTTCCCGACCACTTTGTTGAATTCCTCCGTGTCCGCTGCGTCCGAAATTGCCGGCTTGTCCATATCGGCCCAGTGCTGTTCGAAACGGCCGACGATGTACGATCCCGTGTCATCACCGCTGAGAACTTCAAAAACGTACAGAGGCAGGGGATCCTTTTGCTGCTTGTGCCAGTCCGCTTTCTGCTTGCGGCCCTGTTCATATTGTTGGGTCATGCCGTTCTTTGGCGTTTGCGTTTCAAGGGAGGCGATGGTTCCGGGGTTGCTCTGTGCGAAGGCTGAGCACGTCGCCAGAAGGGAGACGGCCAACACGTACATTTTCTTGCGAAATTTCATTTTTCCTCCGGAGAATCTGGTGGGAACCAGAGTGGTCGGGAGAGTAGTCCCCATGCTTCCTGTGTGTCAATCGGAATTCGCAAAGTCTCCGCGTCAACGGCTTGTGCCTTTCGGGATATACTGTCGTTCCCGCCTGTCCTCGTACGATTTGGCGCGACGTGCGAGGTTGCAAACGGAGAAAATCGGGAATGCGAAGGCTGCTGATCAAGGGCGCGACCATAATTACAATGGATCCGCTCGTCGGCGATTTGCGGCCAGGCAACATTCTGATCGAGGGCGCCCAAATCACTGCTGTCGGCGCAGATATCACTCCCGGCGACGCTGAAATTTTCGACGCCGCGTCGTTCATCGTCATCCCCGGCCTTGTGAATGCCCACATGCACACCTGGCAGACGGGCCTGCGTGCGGTATCGGCGAACTGGACCCTCCTCGAATATTTTCGATGGATGCACGCGGGCCTCGCGACACGTTTCCGTCCCGAAGACATTCGCATCGCCAACCTTGCCGGCGCGCTTAACCAGTTGAACTGTGGCACCACGACGCTCGTCGATTGGTGCCACAACAATCCGACGCCCGCACACACCGACGCGGCGATCGAGGGGCTCAAGGAATCCGGGATTCGCGGCGCTTTCTTTCACGGTTCGCCGAAGCCTGACCCGAAACCCGGCGAGCCGCATTTCTCCGAAGTGCCGCATCCTCGAAAGGAAGTCGAGCGGCTGATGCGCGGGCCGTTCGCGTCCCGCGACCAATTGCTCACACTTGGACTGGCGATCCTGGGCCCCCATTATTCGACCCTTGACGTTTCCCTGCATGATTTCCGCTTCGCGCGCGAGCTTGGCTTGGTCGCTTCGATGCATCAGGGCGGCGGCGCGCCGAAAACTCCCGGCGGTTGGGACGTTCTCGAGCGCGAAGGACTCGTCGGAGACTACGTGAACATCGTCCACGGCAACGATCTGTCCGATGACCAATTGAAGAGGTTCGTCGAGCGCGGCGTCACATTCTCCGTCGCGCCTGAAAACGAAATGGCTCAAGGGCACGGACATCCGATCACCGGCCGCCTGCTCAAACTCGGCGCCGCACCGTCGCTCGGAGTCGATCTGGAAAGTGTCATCTCCGGAGAGATGTTGGTCGTTGCTCGGATCGCGCTGGCGCATCAGCGATCGCTCGATAACGCTGCGTTTCGCACCGCAAAGGGAGGAATTCCCGAAACTTCCACGATTCCTGCGCGCGAGGCGCTTGGCTGGATCACGGTCGAAGGCGCTCGAATGCTCGGTATGGAGGATCGTATTGGCACGATTTCGCCCGGCAAGCAAGCCGACCTTGTGTTCATTCAGGCCGACGCACTCAACGTCTGGCCCGTGCACGATCCGGTGGCGACCGTAATCACACAGGCGAGCCTTGCAAACATCGATTCCGTGATGGTCGCGGGCGAGTGGCGCAAGCGCGGGGGCAAGCTGCTCTTCGGCGGGCTTGAGCGTGTGAAAGCCGAACTATACCGATCCGGTGAACGAATACTCGGCGAATTAGACTGGCGGCCGGACCTGCAACAGGCGCAGCGCCGCGAACATAGGGCCGCGCATTGAGAAGACGAGAGGGTCACAACAGATGAAAGTGGGATTCATCGGTCTCGGCAACATGGGCTCCGCAATGGCCCGCAATTTGATCAACACGGGGCACGCTCTCACCGTTTACAACCACACGCCGAGCCGTGCGGAGGAATTCCGGCCTCTCGGAGTGACCGTCGCGCGGACTCCGGGAGAAGCTGCGGCAGGCGTCGAAGCGCTGATCACGATGGTGGCGAACGACCACGCAGTCGAAAACGTGATGTTCGGCACTGGGAAAGCAATCGAAATGCTTCCCGCAGGTGCAGTTCATATTGCGATGAGCACGATGAGCGTCGCACTGTCACACCGCTTGGTCACCGCACACCGCGAAAGAAAACAGCATTTTGTCGCAGCGCCGGTGTTTGGCCGTCCGGACGCAGCCGCCGCCGCGAAACTTTTTGTCGCTGCGGCCGGTCCGGCCGACCAAATTGCGCGGTGCCAGCCGCTTTTTGCCGCGATGGGACAGAAAACTTTTGTTGTTGGCGACGACCCGCCGGCGGCAAATCTCGTCAAGGTGACCGCGAACTTCCTGATCACCACCGTTATCGAAAGCCTCGGCGAAGCGTTTGCGCTGATTCGAAAGTCCGGCGTCGACCCCGGCAGATTTCTGGATGTTCTCACCGGTTCGCTCTTCGCCGCTCCTATTTTCAAAACGTACGGAGGGATGATTGCGGCCGACAATTTCGAACCCGTCGGCTTCAGCATGATTCTTGGTATGAAAGACAACCGTCTGGTGCTGTCTGCCGCGGAGGCCGCTGCCGTCCCGATGCCGATGGCGAGCCTGATTCGCGATCGCATGCTCACCGCGACTGCGCAGGGTATGGGCGAAGCCGACTGGGCGGCCATCGCGCGCATATCGTTTCAAGAAGCAGGGCTCTGATGTGCGGAATCTGTGGCGTCGTAGGAATCGAATCGCGGGACGCAGGCGAAGCTGTCGCGCGCCGCATGATGGCGGCGATGCGCCACCGAGGCCCCGACGAAGAGGGACTCCTATCGGCGCCGTTCGTTACGCTGGGGATGCGCAGGCTCAGCATCATCGACCTTGCTGGCGGAAGCCAGCCTGTCTGGAATGAAACCGAAACGCTCGCGGTCGTCTACAACGGTGAGATTTACAATTTTCGCGGCCTGCGCGATCGACTCGAGAAAAAAGGACACCGCTTCCGCACACGGTCGGACACAGAAGTTATCGTTCACGCGTTCGAGGAGTGGGGAGACGACTGCGTTGCGCGACTGCACGGAATGTTCGCTCTTGCGCTCGTCGAAATGCCCCAGGGACCGGGCGGTCCTGCCACGCGAATTCTTCTAGCGCGTGATCCACTGGGTATCAAGCCGCTCTACTACGCGCATGTCGATGGCAACTTCTTCTTCGCTTCCGAGGTGCGCACTCTCGTAGGAAGCGATTGCGTTTCGAGCGAGCTGTGCCCCGAGACAATTCCGGCATACTTGCTCTTCGGTTCAGTCTGCGAGCCGCTGACGCTCGTGCAGGGGGTTCGCTCTCTCCCACCCGGACATTCGATGAGCGTCTCCGTCGGGAAATCGACGCGATCGCCGGAACCAAGGCCATTCTGGGACGCGCGACGCGGCGCGCGCGATGCTGCCGTATCTGATTCGAGTAACGGCTCGGGCGCTCCCGTGCAGAAAGTTCGTGCGCTGCTGGAAAGCGCTGTGGCGACTCATCTCGTCGCCGACGTTCCCGTCGGTGTTTTCCTCAGCAGCGGACTTGATTCAACAGCGCTCGCCACGCTGGCGAGCCGCGCGCAAGCTGGCATTCACACATTCACCCTCGCCTTCCCGGACCTGGAATTCAGCGAAGCGAAAATCGCCCGCCGTACCGCGAAGCGTCTCGGCACGGAGCATCTCGAGCTGACGCTCTCTGGCGAAGAAATGGTCGGTCGGCTCGACGAAGCGATCGCTGCCTTCGATCAGCCCAGCATGGACGGCGTTAACACCTACTTCGTGTCATGGGCGGCGCGGAAGGCAGGATTGAAAGTGGCGCTCTCAGGGCTGGGGAGCGACGAACTGTTCGGCGGCTACGATTCATTTCGCGCTACATCGAGCGCGGCCCGCGCGGGTGAGCTCGCGCGCTACGTCCCTTCTCCCGTGCGCGGTTGGACTGCCCGGGCGCTCGCACGCATCGGCACGTTCGGTTCGTCTCCCGACCGATTCCGGAAGGCATCGTCAGCGTTTCGCGATTACGAGACGCTCCCGCATCCCTATTTCTTCACGCGTCTGCTCTTCACGCCAGAGGCAGTCGCCGGCAAGACTCGTTCGAATGTCGGCTCGTGGCGTGATACGGAGTGGTGGGGCTGGCTCGCCGCATCCGCCCAGCAGGCTCGCACGATGGACAATTTCACCGCAATTTCGTGGCTCGAGCTGCGCTCGTATCTTCTCAATACACTCCTGCGCGATACCGACGCGATGAGCATGCGAAACTCGCTCGAGGTTCGTGTGCCGTTTTTGGACACGCCGCTCGTCGAGCACCTGCTTTCTATTCCGGAATCCGCGAAAATGGACACTCGTCCGAAGGCGCTCTTGATCGCGGCACTGCGCGACATCCTGCCGGACGAGATTGTCGCGCAAAGGAAGCGGACGTTTACATTTCCCTGGGAGAAATGGCTGCGTGGCGTGCTTGGCGGGCGCGTCGCGGCAGGGCTCGCGGATTGGTCGCCGGCGCTTGCACCGAACGTTAGCAAAGAGTTTGCCTCGGCCGTCTGGCAGGATTTTCTCGGCGGACGAACAAGCTGGTCCCGTCCGTGGGGCCTATACGTGTTAAACGAGTGGGTGAAGCGGAATCTCGGCGCCGAGCACACAAGGAGCGCCGCGTGCGAGAAAGATGCGTTGATTGCATGAAGCACTGGATACGTTTCGGATACAACGGCACCGCATCTAACCATCGATGATCATTCTCGGAATCAACGCCTACCACGCCAACGCTTCAGCGGCGATTCTGGTCGACGGGCGCCTCGTGGCTGCGGTGGAAGAAGAACGCCTGAATCGCGTGAAGTACGCCGCCGGTTTTCCCGTGCAGGCAATCCAGTTTTGCCTCGACCGCGCGGGTGCAACGCTGACCGATGTCGATCACGTCGCCGTCCCGCGCGATCCCTGGGCGAGGATCGGCACGAAACTCCGTTATGCGATGCGGATGCCCCGCTTCGCGATTGAGCGCGCGCGTGTGCTGAAACAGTTTGCCGGAATTCGCGAAGATCTCGCCGCTGCCTTCGGCGTCGATCCCGCCGCAATTCGAGCGCAGTTTCATCGCGTCGAACATCACACGGCGCATATGGCCAGCGGCTTTTTTGTTTCGCCATTCGAAAAGGCCGCCGTTCTCTCAGCCGACGGCCTCGGCGATTTCGCGAGCTCGATGTGCGCACTCGGCGAAGGCCCGAAAATGCGCGTTCTCGGCGAAGTCACTTTCCCTCATTCGCTCGGCATGTATTACACGGCGCTGACGCAGTATCTCGGTTTCTGGAAATTCGGCGACGAGTACAAGGTGATGGGCCTCGCGGCCTACGGTCAGCCCGAGTTCCTCGACGAATTCCGAAAAATCGTGCGCGCCAATGGGCCGCTCTCGTTTCGGCTGGGTCTCGAATACTTCACGCACCAGAGCGAAGGGCCGGAAATGTCGTGGAGGGAATCCGATCGGACGCCGGTGCTCGGCAGAATATTCTCGAACTTTCTGGAAAAGCGCCTTGGTCCGGCGCGCAAAGCGGACGAGCCTCTCACGCAGCGACACCACAACCTTGCGGCTACAATGCAGGCCGCCCTTGAAGAAGTGCTCGTGCGGTATTGGAATGGCCTCGCCCGGAAAAGCGGACAGAAAGCTCTTTGTCTGGCCGGCGGCGTAGCGTTCAATTGCGTCGCGAACGGCCGCATTTTCGATACGACTCCGTTTGATCGGGTTTACGTGCAGCCCGCCGCTGGCGACGCGGGCCTTTCCGTCGGCGCTGCATTCGCAGTGAATCACGAAATCCTCGGACACCCTCGCGAATTCACGATGGACCACGCCTATTGGGGACCGCAGTTTTCGCCAGCGGAAATTCGAACTGCCGTCGCGCGTGCGCATTCATCCGACGATGTCGAGATTGCCGAGTTGAGCGAAGCCGAGCTCCTTCAAACCACCGCGCGCCACATCGCAGCCGGAAAAATCGTCGGCTGGTTTCAAGGAGCCGCAGAATGGGGGCCCCGTGCGCTCGGCAATCGCAGCATTCTCGCCGATCCGCGCCGCGCCGAAATGAAAGACATCTTGAATCGACGCATCAAGCACCGCGAAGTGTTCCGCCCGTTCGCGCCGTCGATTGTCGAAGAGGCGGTCGGCGAGTTTTTCGAGAAGACGCATCCTTCGCCGTTCATGACCTTCGCGTATCCCGTGCGGCCCGAAAAGCGCGGCGTGATTCCCGCGCCGACGCATGTGGATGGCACGGCACGGTTGCAAACCGTGAGCCGCTCGGCAAATCCGCTCTATCGGAAACTCCTCGGCGCGGTGGGCGAGGTGACCGGCGTGCCGATTGTTCTGAATACTTCGTTCAATGACAACGAGCCGATCGTCTGCCGACCCGAGGAAGCGCTCGAATGCTTCCGGCGGACACACATGGACGTGCTCGTCCTGGGGAATTTAGTTTTGGAGAGAAAGCCCTCGCCCGCGAACGCGGAGGAGCCCGCGGAGCGATTTGCTGGGCGCAAAAACTGAAGTCCATGCACGTCCTGCTCTTAAACGAATACTATCCGCCCGATACGTCGGCCACCGCGAAAATGGCCGCTCTTGTGGCCGAGACGCTGGCGCAGCGGCACAAAGTCACGGTCGTCGCCGGCCGGCCTTCCTACGATCCCGAGGAATATTACCCTTTTGCCCTTCTGCGCCGGGACCTCCGCAACGACGTCGTCGTCGAACGCGTCGGCTCGACAGCCTATCCGCGTCACCGGATGCGCCGCCGTGTGACGAACTATCTCACCTATCTCGCGCTCGCCGTGCCTCGCGCTCTGGCGATTCGTTCGGACGTGGTTCTCGCGATGACCGATCCGCCGATCGCGGGAATGGCCGGGGCGCTCGTAGCACGGCTCAGCGGCCGGCCTTTCGTCTACAACATCCGCGATCTTTACCCCGACATGGCGATCGGTGGAGACATCGTGCGGCCGAGCCCGTGGGTCGAGCGCTGGGAAAAGATGCATCGCGACGCGTTGCGCCGGGCCACTCGTGTGATTGTGCTAGGAGACGATATGCGCGACCGCATCCTTGCCAAAGGCGTGGCGCCGGAAAGAGTCGTGGTTGTACGCGACGGAACTGCATTCTCGGGAAAAATGCCGGAGCAGGACGATCCGGTCGTCCGGGAAATCCGCTGCGGCTTTCCATTCGTGGCTCTGCATGCGGGCAATCTTGGTTTCTACGGTGCTTGGGACACCCTGTTGAAAGCTGCCGAGATTCTCCGCAATGAAGGTGCCGGATTCGTGTTCATAGGGGATGGAGCGAATCGCCAGGCATTGCAAACTGCGACAATGAACTGCGTGAATGTTCGCTTTCTCCCGTTCCGCCCCGTCGATCAAGTGCCACACGTCATGATGTCAGGCGACGTGCACATCGTAACAGTGCGGCGCGGGCTTGAAGGCGTGGTCGTTCCGAGCAAGCTGTACGGAATTCTGGCCGCTGGACGGCCCGTTCTTGCCGTTGCCGATTCGAAATGCGACGCCGCGCGCATCGTCGTCGAATCAGGCTGTGGCGTGGCAGCCGATCCGGACGATCCATCCGCCGTCGCAGCAGCCATCCGCCAGCTGAGATCCGAGCCTGAAAAGCTTTTCGAGATGGGCCGCAACGCGCGGGAGACTGCACAGAAGTATGCTAGAGTGAATGAGTTGCAGCGTTTTGTCGGCATCGTGGAGGAAGCCGCACGCGAGCGGAATGGGGGAGGCAGTCATCTGGGATCATAAAAAGGTTCTAGTCACGGGAGGAACATCCTTCATCGGTTCGCACCTGGTTGACGCGCTCGTCTCCCGCGGCGCAAAGGTGCACGTCGTCGACGATCTCACCAGCGGTAAACTCACCAACATCGAAGCGCACGTCAAGGCTGGCCGCGTGACGCTCACACAGGCAGATCTGCGCGAACCGGGTGTGACTCGGGCGGCGATGAAAGGCATTCAGGTCGTCTTTCATCTTGCGGCAGACCACGGTGGTCGCGGCTATGTGGATCTCCACCAGGCCGGGCCGGCGTCAAATCTTTTCCTCGATGGACTCGTCTTTTGGGAGGCCTTGAAGGGCGGCGTCGAGAAGGTCGTCTACGCCTCCTCGGGTTGCGTCTATCCGAACTACCTGCAGTCCGATCCCAAGAAGGAAATTTATCTTCGCGAGGAACACGTCAAGCCGCCGCACGACGCGGACAATATGTACGGCTGGGCGAAGCTCATGGCCGAGCTGACGTTGCGGGCCTACCATCGTGAGCACAATCTGGGAGCCGCATCATGCCGCTACTTCACCGTGTATGGTCCCCGCGGCGTTGAGAACCACGCCGTGATCGCCATGATTGCGCGCGCCTTCATCGGCCAAAATCCGTTTGAGGTTTGGGGCGATGGCACGCAGGTTCGCAATTGGACCTATGTGGACGATATCGTCAGCGGCACCATTCTCGCTGCTGAAAAAATCGATGATGGCACGGCAGTTAATCTTGGGACGATGGAGCGCGTCCGCGTAATCGACGCGGCGCGCATGGTGCTCGACTACGCGGGACTCAAATCTGAGATTCGCCTCCTGCCGGACATGCCGACCGGGCCTGCAAACCGCGTGGCCGACAACGCGCTGGCGAAAAAGCTTCTCGGCTGGGAGCCAAAGGTTGCCTTTCGCGACGGGCTGCGCAAGACAATGGATTGGTACGCCGCGACTCATCAGAAGCAGGAAGTGCGGGGCACGCTGGAAAAAATGTTGACCGCGAGATGATGGCGGCTCCGATTCTCGCGCGCATGGTGATGGAACTGCTCGGAGGCGAACGATGACGTTTCCTCCCGATCTGATTGCGTTCGGCGTTGCGCTGCTGGGATCGCTCTTCCTCACAATTCCTATTCGCCGCCTTGCGTTGCGCTACGGCATGGTGGACCACCCGGGTCCGAGGAAAGTCCATGTCAGTCCGATGCCGCTTTTCGGCGGAATTGCGATCTATCTTGCATTTGTCTTCGCGATCGTCCTCGCCTTGCATCGAGTGCCGCAGCAACAAATCGCCGGCATCGTAGCGGGCGCCACGTTGCTTGCGATGGTCGGCTTCCTCGATGACGGCGGATTGCTGCACCATCAAGTCAAACTGTTCATCGGCATGCCCGTCGCCGCGATCTTCCTGCTGGCTTCGGGAATTCGTGCGCAATTTTTCGTGTCGCTCGTTCCCGGAGTCGCCGGCGTAATCTTGGACAGTTGTCTCACTGTCTTGTGGGTCGTCGGCGTCACCGCGTCCTTTAGCATCCTTGATCACATGGACGGCTTGTGCGCCGGGATCGCAGCCGTAGCTGCGGGATTCTTCACGCTCTCAGCCGCGCTCAGCGGACAAACGCTCGTCCGGACGCTCGGCGCTGCCACGCTCGGCGCCGCGCTGGGATTCCTTCGATGGAATTTTAACCCCGCGAAAATCTTCATGGGCGATGGCGGCGCGATGTTGCTCGGATTTCTAATGGCGACGCTCGGCCTGAAAATACGCCCCGACAGCGCGCAGTTCCCGATCACGTGGATCGTTCCCATTCTGATTCTCGGAGTCCCGGCCTTCGATACCATCCTCGTCTCCGTCTCGCGTTCTCGGCGCGGATTGATTCCTTTCACCTCTCCCGGGAAGGACCACACAGCGCATCGCTTGTCCAATCTGGGTCTGGGACATCGCGGTGCAGTGCTCTCGCTTTATTTTCTTGCGATTCTCTTCGGAAGCATTGCGATCTTGATTCCCCGCGTTTCACCCACGATGGCGTATCTGACCACCGGTGTCATCGTCGTCTTCGGAGCGCTAGGGATTCTGTTCTTGGAAGGCGCGCCCTACGAACGGCAGGTCAAGCTTCAGAAGTCCTCGACCGCTTCCTGATTCTCCCCCTCACGATCTTAGCGATCGAGGATTGAGAAACCGTGGCGCTTTTCTGACTGGCGGTGTCGAACAGGTGTGCTAGATTGGCAGTTCGCCGCGAGTTAAGACGATTCGCATGATGCGATTCCCTCTTCGACCAGGCATTTGGCTACTAGCAGCTCTCGTTGCCGTCCCTCTATCGGCTCTGCCTTCGCCGCCGCGTCCCGACATCCTGCTCGAAACCATGCGGCACGAACTGCATCGGGCGACTGCCGCGCTCGCGAAATCCGATCCCGCTCCCTACTACTTGAGTTATTCCGTCATGGATAGCGACGGCGTGACGATCGCCGGCATGGATGGAAGCCTTGTCGCATCGGCGGCCGCCCATCGCCGGCAAGCCGACGTCTCGATGCGCGTCGGTTCTGCGGTGCTCGACAACACGCACGGCCAGAGCCGTCCTTCCGGAATCGTCTCGGGCGCGTTGCCCCTTTACGCCGAAGCCGATGCGGTCTCTCGCGTCTTATGGCAATTGACCAATCGTGAGTATGAACAAGCGTCTGGCGCTTTCCTGCGCGTGAAAACGAACGAAGCCGTGCGATCGGAAGAGGAAGACCGGTCGCCTGATTTTTCGCAGGAGAGTTCGCAGAACCGCATCGACGGATCGGCCCCGGCATTGGCGCTCGATCAGAAGGCCTGGGAAGACCGCATCCGGCGAATTTCGGGTCGATTCTTGAGGTATCCGGACGCGTACACGACTCTCGTGCTTCTGCAGGGAGGCACGACCAGATCGTACCTCGCGACGAGCGAAGGAACTGCGCTGGTGCAGCCTTCGTCGATGGTCCGGCTTGTGATGGAAGCATCCACGCGAGCCGAAGACGGAATGGATTTGCTGCGTGTTGAAACCTTCCAGGCAGGTTCGCCGAATCAGCTTCCCTCGGAAGCGGAGCTGATTGCCAAGGTCGACAAGATGGGCGCCGATTTGAAAGCTCTGCGCTCGGCACCCGCGGCGGAACCGTACGTCGGCCCGGCTCTGCTTTCCGGAAGAGCCGCTGCGGTCTTCTTCCACGAAGTGCTCGGGCACAGGCTCGAGGGACATCGGCAGCGCGACGAGCGCGAGGGGCAAACCTTCACGAAAAAAGTGGGCCAGCAGGTGCTGCCGCCTTTCCTTACCGTCGTGGATGATCCAACGATGAAGGAGCTGAACGGCGTCGAGCTGGCTGGGCACTATGATTTCGACGACGAGGGCGTTCCTGCGCAGCGCGTCGCGGCGGTAGAGGACGGTATCCTCAGGAATTTTCTGATGTCGCGCATGCCGATCACGAATTTTAGCCATTCCAATGGACACGGTCGCCGCCAAGCGGGCCTCATGCCAACCGGGCGCCAGGGAAACCTGATTGTCACCTCCTCGAAAACGGTCAAGGATTCCGAGCTGCGCGCGAAGTTTATTGATGAGATCAAGCGGCAGGGCAAGACCTACGGGCTCTACTTCGAAGACATCCAGGGCGGATTCACACTGACCACGCGCGCTTTGCCGCAAGCATTTCAAGTGATTCCGGTGATGGTCTGGCGAGTCTACGCCGACGGGCGTCCGGATGAGCTCGTGCGCGGCGTGGATATCGTCGGAACGCCGCTGCTTTCTCTCAATAACATCATTCTGACCGGCGATACCCTTCAAGTGTTCAACGGCGTCTGTGGCGCCGAATCTGGGCAAGTGCCTGTCGCAGCCGCTGCGCCCGCGATGCTGTTTTCCGAAATTGAAGTGCAGAAACGCGCGAAAGGAACGCAAAAGCCTCCGATTCTCCCTCCGCCTGGTTTCGAAACCACCTCCATGAGCGCCAAGCCTGGTGCGTCGCAGGAAGCCAAGCCATGAGCGCGTCTTCGACAAAACCGTTGCGCTTGCCGATAATTCTGGCCCTCATTGCCATCTGTGCGTCTCCGGCGATAGGGCAGCATCGTCAGGAAGAGCCAAAACCGAATGCGGCCGCGGCGATGGACCCTCTGCTGCAGGCGATGCGGGCGGAGCTCGAGCGATCCAAGACTCAGCTCAAGATGGAGAACGTCGCCCCGCCGTACTACATCGAGTACCACCTCTGGGATGTCGACGAGTACGAGGCCGAGGCTGCCTTCGGAGCGCTACGCGTTGAGCAGCGCTCCCACGCACGAACGGTGCGCGTTGTGGTGCGCGTCGGAGACTACAAACAGGATAGCCACGGCCCGGGATTTGCTGGAGTGAGTTTGGCTCCGATCGATGACGACCCCATCGCGCTCCGCTGGCAGTTGTGGCTGGCGACCGATCAGGCCTACAAGGCGGCGACAGAAGCTCTCGCTGCGAAGAAGGCAGCCCTGCGACAGTTTACTGCCGACCAGCCTTTTGATGATTTTGCCCATGCTCCCGTTGTGGAATCGATCGAGCCCGTGGTCAAACTTGAATTCGATCCGAAGCCCTGGACGGACGCGCTACAGAAAGCAACGGACATCTTCCGGACCGATCCGAAGATCGAATCACTTTCGGCGTCGCTTCGCGCCCGCGCGGTGAATCAGTACTTCGTAAACACCGAGGGGACTGCCGCTCGCAACGGTTATTCCGTCTACTACCTCACGGCCGAGGGTTCGACGCAGGCCGCGGATGGAATGCGCCTCAGCCGGTCGCCGTATCATTCCGCCGCGACGATGCGCGAGCTTCCCACGCCTGACGAATTTTTGGCCGACACGAAACTGATGGTCAATACGCTTAGGGACCTTCGAGAAGCGCCTGTCGTCGACGAGGACTATCGCGGCCCCGTGTATTTCTCTTCTGACGCCGCGAGCGATATCTTCAACGGCATGATCGGCGGAAACATCCTCGGCAGGAGGCCCGCGCCGGGAGAGTCCGCGCGCACGCTCGGCGACTATGCGTCTAACTACAAAAGCCGGGTTCTGCCGGCCTTCTTGTCGATCGAGGACGACCCCACTGTTAAGACGTTTGAGGGGAAATCTCTCATCGGAAGCTACGACACTGACGATGAAGGCGTTCGCGCGGCAAAAGTCTCGGTGATTCAAGATGGAATGCTTGTGAATTACCTCCTGGGCCGCGAGCCGATCCGGGATTTTCCCGAATCGAACGGACACGGCCGCGCCGCGCCCAGCCAGCTCGCCTCACCCAGCATCGGCAATCTGATTGTGCAATCCAAACAAACCCTTTCGCCGGCCGAGATGAAGCAGAAGCTGATCGATATATGCCGCCAGGAAGGGAAAGACTATGGCTACCGCGTCGAGACGCTCGGCGGGTCAGACTACGAACCGCGCCTCCTTTACCGTGTCTTTGCGAAGGATGGTCACGAGGAACTCGTCCGCGGTGCCGTCTTCGACGAGTTGGATACGCGCACGTTGCGCAACGATCTTGTCGCTGCGGGCAACGATCCGCTGGTGAGCAATCGCGAAGCCGCGGTTCCGACGACCGTAGTCAGCCCGTCGATTCTCTTTGACGATCTGGAAGTGAAGCGCACCGACAAGAAAAACGCAAAGCTTCCGGAATATCCTGCACCCGATCTGACCTCTTCTCGCTGAGCAGAGCGTAGTGGGCCGCGCCCAATCGAATTCCAATTCTATCGTTTGGACGGGAAATCGAATCGCGCGCCGACGCGGCCCGCAATCGGAAGCCCCCGCTGCGGCGGAGAAAGCGACGTGGCCGCCGTAGAGATATATTCCGCGTTGAAAAGATTCTCGACCGCGCCGAAAATCTCGACGCCGTGGCTCACGTCGCGTGACGCCATCACGTCCAGCACGAAGAAATTACCCATCGACAGTTGATTTGTATCAAGTTGCATGCCGACCATGCGCCCTTCCACGCTGATCGAAATGATCGACGGATTCGTGTACCGCGCTTGAAATGTGAGCACGTTGTGCGGTACCTGCGCCACCCATTTGTTCACCAGCGACGGCTGCCCGGGCGCGCTGATTATCGTGGCGTTGACATACTGATATCCGCCGGTCAGTTGAAACCGGTCCGTGACGCGCGCGACCCAATCGATTTCAAATCCGGGGGCGCTCGTTCGGCCCAGATTGTCTCGCACGAACGTCAGTGTATTGGCTGTCGGCGGCGGGCAAATCGCTGGCACGGGAGTCACCTGGCAACTCACGCTGGAAACAGGATTGATAATCTCGTCAAAGAAAAACGATCCGCGAAGCTGGAGACGGTTGTCCAGGCCCTGCACTTCGACGCCGGCCTCGCCGCCCGTGAGTCGCTCAGCAGTCAGGTTCGGATTCGCGTCCGTCAAGTTGTTGGCCTGCCGGAATGAGCGATAGAGCTCGTTCAAGGTCGGCGCGCGAAATGCCCGATACACAGACGCCGACCAGGAAACATGCGAATTCACTTCGTGCACCAGGCTCGCTCTCGGATCGAACGCCGTAAACGATCGGCTTGCGTACGGCACGGTGGTAGCAGGTCCGGGAGGCGTGATCGGATGGGTGAACAAGAATGCATCGAAGTTGCGCCAATCGTCGAAGCGTGCACTTAGCGCCAGAGTCCATCGCGGCGCGATTTGGATGATGTCCTCGCCAAATACACCAGCCGTTCTCTGATGTCCACCCGCCGCGGTGTCTCTCAGATTGACGCCAGTGGTCGCCGAAAAGATCTGCTCATCGCTGTGGCCGAGTTCTGCGTGTTCGTCGAATCCCGCCACCAGGGTTTGGCGCTTTCCCACGGTCCGCGTCCAAAGAGCCGAGCCGCCGATCCCCTGCGCGGGGACCGTCTGCAGGTCCGTCAGGTGCTGGCTATTCTGGTCTAGCGCTACAGAGAAAAAGCTCTGGTGGTAGGTCTCGAACTCCGCATACGAACGCAATTGCAAGCTCCCAAAGGAACCAAGATCGAGATTCGCTCCAAGCGCGCCCTCTCCAAGTCGAATGCTGTTCGTCTGGTCTATGGTGCCGTTGTTGCGCGAATCGTTGAAATACTGGCCGCGCGCGAACACTTCGCTATCCGCGCCAAATTTGCGAGCGATCGTCAAATCCGCAGTGCCGTGTTGAGAATACGCGGCCGTATCGCCAGTTCCCTGATCCGCTGGTGGAACCAGCACGTACCCGTCCGTGTGAAACGCCTCGCCAGCAAACGATCCTTGCCACTTGCCGATTCCGCCGCTCGCCGCGAGCGATAGGTCCTGCGTGTTTTGATTTCCGTAGGATGTTTCGAGCGAAACGCCTCCGTACTTTTCCGGGCGAGTCAGAAATTGCACCACGCCGCCGAGCGCCTCGCTCCCGTAAAGGCTGGACGCGCCGCCCTGTGCAATCTCGACGCTCGATACCGACGCGCTTGGAACACGGTCCCAGTAAACCCAAGAGCCGAATGGATCGTTGAGTGGGAGTCCATCCTCGAGCACAAGCGCTCGACTGGAGCCGTTCGCGCCCAGTCCGCGCAATGAAACTCCAAGCGTCGTTGGGTTCGCGGTCCGGCTGCTGGTTCGTCGGAAAAGGCTGAAGCCAGGAACTTGACGTAGCGAATCATCCAACGTCAGCGCCGGCGTCGCCTGGAGATCCTGGCTCATCAACTGCGTGACGCTGAGAGGCGTCTCTCCTAGGGGTGTCGCCGTGCGCGCCGCCGTCACGACGACCCGCTGACTGGCCGCGGAAAGTTCGAGAGTCACGCTCAGGTCCGCGAGCCCGTTTGTCGCGGTCCACGGCTGCTGTACCTCCCGGAACCCGGTCGCATCCACGGTGATCGTTCCGGAGGATGCAGGCACCGCGTCGAAAGCAAACGCTCCCAACGTGTCGGTGGACGTTTTTGCTGAGTAAGTACCCGCACTCAGCTTTACCGACGCAGCAGGCACTGAAGCGCCGCTCGCATCGCGCACGACTCCTTGCACTCGATTTCCCTCCGCCCTTGCAAGTGACGCCGCCAATAGAGCCACGAGGGCTGCGAGTGCGAAGGTGAGCAGCCTCGCTGCCACCGAAGCGAATCTTTCGCACGTTGCAGCTGCCGATGATCGATTTGTGCTTGCCGAATTGATCCTGCTGTGAAGGATTCCGGGCCGGGATGGATTCATCGCGGGGAATTATATCGTGGTATTGCAGCCAGATGCGGGTGCCATGTCGACCGACTGGCGTTGCCGGGGGCAGCCTTGCCGCCGCCTAACACCTAAAAAAATGCCGGTTGCCGCCGCCGCGGCGGCTACGCTATACTTAAATAATTACGCCCAGGTTGTCGGCGTATTCAGAGTCCATACGGCTCTAATTTGGGAGGAACCACCATGGAATGGACCGCACCCCAGCACGAGGAAATCTGCCTTAGCTGCGAAGTTAGCTCGTACGCAACCGCCGAACTCTAGTCTTAATGCGTGTCAAGGTTCTCGGCTCCGCCGCCGGCGGCGGTTTCCCGCAATGGAATTGCGGATGTTCGAACTGCAGCCGCCTGCGGCAAGGTGTGTTAAAAGGCCGAGCCCGCACGCAAGCCCAAGTCGCCGTTTCAGCTTCCCCGTTTTCGTGGTTGCTTCTCAACGCCTCACCTGATCTTCGCCACCAACTCTTGAGCGATCCCGAGCTTGCGCCGCACAGCGGGACCCGCAACACGCCAGTCGGCGCGATTGTTCTGACCAGCGCCGATACCGATTCCGTCCTCGGCCTGCTCCACTTGCGCGAATTCCAGCCGCTCCGCATCTACGCGACCTCCGCTGTGCGCCGTATCATCACGGAGGAAAACACGCTTTTCAAAACTCTCGAACGCTCCGCGCCGCCCGTACAGTGGGAGCCTCTCGCACTGAATCGCCCCACGCTGATTGCAGGGAGCGCCGCTTCCGGCGCCGAGACAGGACTGTGTTGCCGTGCCGTGTCGCTTCAAGGCGAATATCCCGACTACGTGAGTTCGCAACTGCGAAGCGATCTGCCGCCCGGCGAAGCCGTCATCGGCCTTGAACTGACGCAGCAGTCGAAAAAACTCTTCTACGCGCCGACTCTGCCGGGCCGCGGCGACGAGTGGAAGCGCTGTGTCGCCGAAAGCCAGCTCGCGCTTCTCGATGGCACCTTCTGGACCGACAATGAATTGCTCGAAGTACGTGGCAGCGGCAAAACGGCTCGCGAGATCGGTCACGTGCCGCTTTCCGGTCCGGGCGGCCTGTTGGAACAATTGCGCGGCACCCAATCGGCGCGCCGCGTTCTCATTCACCTGAACAACACGAATCCCGTACTCGACGAAGAGAGCGCCGCACATCGCGCCGTGCGCGAGGCAGGCTTCGAGGTCGCATTCGACGGAATGGAGTTCGAACTATGAGCACTGCGTATTCGCCGGCGCTGATTCCCGAAGCGGAATTTGTGGCGCAATTTCGCGCCATCGGCAAGGAGCGCTACCACCATCAGCATCCGTTTCATCTGCTCATGCACGAAGGCAAGCTCACGCGCGGCCAGCTTCAGGCCTGGGCGCTCAATCGTTACGCCTATCAGAGCTGCATCCCGATCAAGGACGCTGCGATTCTCGCGCGCAGCGACGATCCCGATTTTCGCCGCGCGTGGCGCAAGCGCATCATCGATCACGATGGTGACGCCAAGACGCCGGGCGGCATCGAGAAATGGCTGCGGCTGGTCGAAGTGACCGGCCTCTCGCGCGAGCAGGCGATTCGCGGCGAGGGCATTCTTCCCGCGACGCGCTTCGCCGTCGGCGCCTACATCGATTTCGTCCGCTCGCGCTCGCATCTTGAAGCCGTCGCTTCTTCACTCACTGAACTTTTCTCGAAAGACCTGATCACTTTGCGCGTCGATCGTCTGCGCGAACACTATCCGTGGCTCTCGAGCGGCCTCGAATATTTTCAGGGCCGCATGACGCAGGCCCCCGAAGATGCGACGTTCGCTCTCGGCTGGGTGGTCAAGCACGCTCGCACGCGCGAGGAGCAGGAGCTGGCGCTCAATGCGCTGCGCGCCAAGTGCGATATCCTCTGGGCGATGCTCGACGCGCTTCATTTTGCCTACGTGACCCCAGGCTGGCCGCCGCCCGGCGCGTTCCGCCCCGAAGTCTAGGGGGTCGGAGCTTCTTTACCCTGAGCAACTGCGAAGGGAGCTCCGACATTTGGGCGCCGCAACAAATGGGGCTTCAGCCCCTGAGGTATGGATGGTTCCGAAATTTTGGGCTAACGCGCCATGACCACTCCCACTCCAGAGAGTCGCCCGCGCCTCGCTGCCGGCTGCCGCCTCAACGAAAAATCGCAGCCTCAGCGCATTTTGTTGATGCCTGAGCGCGCCTTGCGATTGAACGGTCCGAGCCTTGAAATCATCGAGCGCTGCGACGGCAACCATACCGTTCGTCAGATCATCTCGGAGTTGCAGAGGCTTTACTCGAAGGCGGAGCCGCAAAAAGTCGAGGACGATATTTTGGGCTATCTCGCGCGCCTCAACGAACAGCGCGCCCTTGATTTTGAATGATGTAGCCTGGGATCGGCGTGGCGATTCAGTAGCTTTGTGGTCCCTGCTTCAGCCGCGACGTCCCGACCAAGTCGCCCTAGGGGGTCGGAGCTTCAGCTCCGACATTTAGCGTCGCGAGCTTACGGGCTTTAGCCCCTGAGGAAACAAAGAGCCATCGACCGAATCGCACCGCATGAGCACACCCACTCCCAATCCTCTCGCCCTCGTCGCCGAACTCACGCATCGCTGCCCGCTGCACTGCGTCTATTGTTCCAATCCCCTTGAATTGACCAAGCGCGAGCGCGAACTCCCGGCTGACGCCTGGGCCCGCGTTCTGCGCGAAGCAGCCGAACTCGGCGTGCTTCAAGTTGATTTCACGGGTGGCGAGCCGCTGGCGCGCCCCGACCTCACCGAAATCGTTCGCGCTGCCCGCGCCGCCGGGCTCTACGTCAGCCTGATTACTTCGGGTCTGCCGCTCGACGAAAAGCGCCTCGACGTGCTGATCGCCGCGGGCCTCGATCACTTTCAACTGAGTTTTCAGGGCGCGCATGAAGAAACTGCCGCGCTCGCGTCCGGCACCCGCACGCACGCGCAAAAGCTCTGCGTCGCGCGCTGGGTGAAGCAGCGTCGCATCGGCCTCACCCTCAACTTCGTGATTCACCGCCAGAATCTTCACGAGCTCGAACAGATGATCGATCTCACCGAAGAAATCGGCCCGGGCCGCGTCGAATTCGCTCACGTGCAGTATTACGGCTGGGCTTTTGAAAATCGCGCGCGTCTGCTTCCGACCCGCCAGCAACTGAATCGCTCGCTCGAAATCGTCAGGAAAGCCGAAGAGCGCCTGCGCGGGCGCATTCGCGTGGAATATGTCGTCCCGGATTACTACGCCAAATATCCGAAGGCCTGCATGGGCGGCTGGGGACGCAAGGTCTTGCTCGTGAAGCCCGATGGCGAGGTCCTGCCCTGCCATGCCGCAAACGTCCTGCCCGGAATGAAATTTGAAAACGTGCAGGCAAGGCGACTGCGCGAGATTTGGTACGGCTCAGATGCCTTCCAGAAATATCGCGGCGAAGAATGGATGCCCGAGCTTTGCCGCACCTGCGACCGTCGCGCGCAGGATTTCGGCGGCTGTCGCTGCCAGGCCTTCTTGCTCGCGCACGACGCGGCCGCCACCGATCCCGTCTGCTCGAAATCCCCGCAGCGCTCCCTCGTCGACTCCATCCTCGCCGACATCAACTCAGCCGCGCCAAGCGCCGCTGCGAAGACCGCTGTCATTGCCGCTGCCACCGAAGCCGAGTCGCTCTCGGCTGCGCCTTCGCCTCCGCCCTCCGATTGGCTCTATCGTCCTAATCCGAGATAGAGGTTTAGATGTAGCGCCGTGGCATTTAGCGCGGCATGCTGAGTTTTCAAGTTCCTCCCCCACTTCGCTCCGCCATCGGATGACCCCGTCGATCCCGTCATTCTGAGCGGAGTTGCGGGACGTGGTTGCTTTGATCCCGCGACAGCGGAATGTCCGGCAACGCATTCGAAGAATCCCTCTTCAGATTTGAATGTAGTGTCCCGGACTTTTTGCCCTGAGCGCAGGCGAAAAGTAAGCCCGCGACTGGCACGGTGTGAAATTTGAAAGGCATTAGCCTTGGCATCGAGCCGACCTAAGTCCACATACTTCGCTTGACAATTCCAGAATTTTTCCGTGCTAGCGTGAGTTGGGGCTGTTTTTCGCCCCGGAAAGGACGAACCCGTATGCGCACGTTTGCCGAGGAAGAAGCCCGGCGCGGTCCGAAGTTCGGTATCGGCGTTCTGCCGCTCGACATCAGCCCGCTTCCGCCGCGCGCCGTCGGGGCACCCGCAGTGTAGCCTGCCCCGAGCCCATCATTCCTCGCGGGCCTTCCACTCGACCTGCCCAAACCACGAATTTCTAATCGCCAATTTCGAAAAAGTAAAAAGTGACTCAACTTATTGAAAACATGGACCGATCACTCGTTCTAATCGCCAAAATTTCGGCCTTTGCAGCAAGCAGATCCGCGCGCCCAAAAGGCGAAGGCCCTCTCACAGCCGCCACACAGCCGGGGCCTCGCGGGGCGGCGTGCGGATGGCGGGGTATGCTATCTTGAGTGCAGGATTCCGTCCTATTGAGGAGCAGAGAATGGCATCGGCGCCGGTTCGCCGTTCTGACCGTGTTTCATTGACGTTGCTGCTGGAAGCTTCGGGCAAGGATGCCCAGGGCAAAGACTTCAAAGAGCCTGCCCGCACGCTCCTAATCAACCGCACCGGTGCAGTAATCATCCTGGAGCGGGAACTCGCGCCCGAGCAGCAGATCCACCTCCAGCGCCGGGCGCCCGCGGAGACGCACCGTCAAAGCCAGGTGCGAGTAGTGGGCCAGTTTGGCCGCCAGAAAGAAGGCTTCCTATACGGCATCGAGTTGCCCGATCCCTCGGTGGACCTTTGGGGGATCGAATTCCCGGAGGCGCCGGATTCGCTTGAGGCAGTGGCGCGGATGCTGGTCGAATGCAGCTACTGTCGCAGCCGCGAAGTCGTCCATCTGAACGAGCTCGAGCTTCGCGCATTTGAAACCAATCGTGGAATCGCTCGGCACTGCAAGGTCTGCGGCGTGCCCAGCATCTGGACGCAGGCCCCGCACGAGGACGAAAAAAAGATCACGACGCGCGCCACCCGCGGCCGACGCGGCGTCGAGACACAAGCGGGGCCTCCGAAAGACGGCGAGCAGCGCGTGCGCCAGCGAGTGCGCCTGCACACCCGGCTCACGGCGTGCGTTCGACAGCCTGGATCGGACGACGAGCTTGCCGTCTGCGAAGATATCTCTCCGCTGGGCATGTGCTTCCGCAGCAAGCGCCGCTACGAGTCCGGAGCGATGATTGAAGTAGCTGTTCCGTACTCGCCCGACGCCGCGAATATTTTTCTGCCGGCTACAGTGGTTTACTCGGAGCAGATGCCGAAAGCGGGATTGTTTCGCCACGGCACCGAATACCGCAGGGTGGGCGCTCGGACCGCATGACCGCGCCGAGCGAAATCTCGATCAGCTGCGAAGCGGATCCGGTTATCCGACGTTGACAGGCGCGCGTTCGCGAGCGCGCCGCGCGTGATATTTCATCGCGATGTTCAGATAGACGTTTCCGTTCGGCGTCTCGAAACACAGGATCGTCGCTTCGGAATCGTGCCCTGCCTTCGCGCACTGCTCGGCGGTCAGCACCGCTGGCGGCATCACCTTGAACTGGAAGCCGCGATCGTTTAGCTGCGTGACGGCGTTGCCGATTACCATGTTCGCGAGTTCGCACACAGCCTCGGAAACGATTTGCTCGCTGGGATCGACGTCGCCTCCGGTCAGACAGCTCGCGACTTTCGCGGCCGCGCTCAGCTCCATGTCGAGCACGATGCGGCCTTCAATCTGTCCCTTGAACATCACTTCGGCGGCGGCGCCCCTCTTTCGATAGCCTTCCTCTTCCATCGAGAGATCGACGATCGTCGCCGGCGCCTGCATCATCTCTGCGAGCACCGCGTCGAGCGAGCCGATGAACGGCTGGATCAGATCCATTTTCATTGCGAGTTCTCCCCCTGAGCCGCAACGGGCGCCGTTACGCCGTCGTCGTTCAGCACGTAGCGGATGATTTCGTAGAGAGCGTCGGGCTTCACCGGTTTCTGCACGAAGTGGCGCGCGCCTTTTTGCAGCGCCGCGAGAATGTTGTCCTGATAGCCGACGGACGAGACCATCACGACGCGCGCCTCGGGATGCTCCTGCACGATGCGCTCGACGGCTTCGATGCCCTCCATCTGCGGCATGGTGATGTCCATGAGGACGATATCCGGCTTCACGCGAGCGTACTCGGTAATCGCCGTGCAGCCGTCCCCGGCCTCGCCCGCGAGCTGGCCGCCGAACGACTCCACCATTTTGGCGAGACTCTTCCTCGCGAAGACCGAGTCGTCCACGATCAGATAACGGACGGGCTGATGGTCCTTTCGTGCGAGCGGTTCAAATTGCTTCATGACAGCCTCCTTCGCGAAGATCCTTCTCCGACGGGCACGGCACCCGCGACTTCAGGGCTGCCCGGTTCTGCCGACGATCGTTCCGGCGTGCATCGCGACTGCAGCACGCTGGCAAGGCCGGCAAGAGAAACGACTTTGGATGCATAACCGCGATCGATCGCCGAGCGCGGCATGCTGTCCACAATGCAGGTTTCGGGACTTTGCGCGATCGTGAAACCGCCGGCGGCTTGAATCGCGCCAAGGCCGGCAGCACCGTCTTCGCCCATTCCGGTCATCAACACGCCGATCGCTTTGCTGCCGAGTTCCTGAGCGACCGAATTGAAAAGTACGTCCACGGACGGTCTGTGGCCGTTTACGCGCGGCTGGTCCACCAAAATCGCGACGTCTCCGTGCTCCATGCGTCGCACTTTCATGTGGCGATTGCCGGGGCAAATGAGCGCACGGCCGGCAACCAGGACGTCGCCCGACTGCGCCTCTTTCACTTCGATCGCGGAAGACTCGTGAAGCCGCTGCGCAAACATCTCCGTAAATCCTTCCGGCATGTGCTGCACCACGAGCAGGCAGCCGGGAAAATCCTCGGGAAGCTGCGAAAAGAGATACTGCAGCGCGTTTGGTCCACCCGTGGAAATGCCGATTGCCACGACGCGCGAAGGCCAGCGCGGGTGCGTTGAAAACGCGCGTGGCTCTTTTCGTTTCGCCGTCGGAAGCGTAATGATCATTTTCGGCGCGCCCGAAGCGGCGGCCACCTTGATCTTGAGCGCCAGCTCGGAGGCGATCTGCGCCATGCGCCCCGACGCGGCTTCCTGCGGTTTGGTGACGAAATCAAACGCGCCGAGCGACAGTGCCTTCAGCGTGAGAGATGCGCCTTCAGCCGTGTGCGCGCTCACGACGATCACCGGCACGCGATGCTTGCCCGTGATCTTTCGGAGCATTTCGATGCCGTCCATGCGCGGCATCTCGAGATCGAGTGTCACCACGTGCGGATGAAGCTCTTCGATTTTTCGCAGTCCGATCAGACCATCCATAGCGGTGCCGACGACTTCGATCTTGGGATCGCGAAGAAGGATCTGAGGAATCAGCTTCCGCATCAGCGCGGAATCGTCGACCACGAGCACGCGGATTCGTTCGCTCATGCGATCGCCTCCAGCGCCGGAAGCTTCGAAAGATGCGAAACGACCGTCGAAACGTTGAGGATCAATACCACTGTTCCATCGCCGAGAATGGACGCGCCGCTCAGGAGCGGCGAAGTCACGAGATGATCCTCGAGAGCCTTGATAACCAGCTCTTCCTCGCCCATCAAACTGTCGACAGCCAGCCCGAATCGGCGTCCGCCGGTGCCGATCACGATCACAAACAAGCGCTTCGCTCGCTCGCCGACCGCCTTTGGTTCAAGCTGATCCAGCCGGACGAGCGTGAGGACTTGTTTGCGCAATTGGAAAACCTCGTGGTCGTCGACACGATGAATCTCATCCTCGGTGATTCGGGTGATCTCGGCAACCGAAGCGAGTGGTACTGCGTAGAGCCTCCCGTGCACGCGGAACAGAAGCGCCTGAATGCTCGCAAGCGTGAGGGGGACAAGAAGCCGAAACGTTGTGCCCTTTCCCGGCAGGCTTTCCAGTTCGACCGAACCCTTAAGATTTTCGAGAGCAGACTTGACGACGTCCAGCCCGACTCCTCGCCCCGATATTTCCGTCACTTCATCGGCGGTGCTGAGGCCGGGAGCAAAGATCAGCTGCAAAGCCTCGGTTTCGTTCAGCTGCGAAGCCGCTTCGTCGGAAATGATTCCGCGTTCGGCGGCACGACGCACAATCTTTTCACGGTCGAGTCCGCGTCCATCATCGGAGACTTCGATGACCACCTGATCGCCGTCGTGATACGCGTTCAGGCAGATCGTGCCGCGGGAGGGCTTTCCGGCAGCTTCCCGATCGGCAGCGGATTCGATACCGTGGTCGGCTGCGTTGCGCACGAGGTGCGCCATTGGATCGGCGAGGGCGTCCAGGATTCCTTTGTCGAGATCGGTGTTTTGTCCGGCGATTTCGAGGCCGATGTCTCTGTTGCGCAGGCGCGCGACGTCGCGAACGATGCGCGGGAACCGCCGGAACAGCTGCTCCACCGGCACCATGCGAATCTTCATTACCGACTTTTGCAGCTCGTTCAATACGCGTGATTGGAATCCGAGTGCGTCGGTCAGCTTGCCACGCGCGGGATCCTTCGCGTGTCGGCGCTCGAAATCCGTGATTGCGCGCTGCAGCATCGATTTGCCGATGATCAACTCGCCCACGAGATTCATGACTGCATCGATCCGGCCTGCGTCGACTCGCAAAGTGTTCTCCGAGGCGGCATGCGCGAGTCCAGCCGACGCATTCGCTTCGTGAGACTCATCTTCTTCCTTGTGGGCGGCTGCGATATCCCTTGCCGATTTCACGCCGGCAGCCACGGCGGCTGCTTCGGACTCAACCAGAATTTCCAGGAGATCGCGGGGCGCGGAGGGGAGTACGGGGGTGCGCTCCACCGAAATCTTCGCCACGACGGATGGGACGTGGCAGTGCTTCCGGATCCATTCGGCGGGCTTCTTGCTCGAAAGCGCGGCTTCGATCAGACGGCTTCCGTCGGCCGGCGCCCCGCCTTCGGGACGAATCGCCAGAATCTTGCCGGCGCTTTCCAGCGACTTCCGGGCAAGTTCAAACGCCGCGGCAGGAAGCAGCGAATCCGGATCGAGGCGCAGAGCGACGTTGTAAACGTTTTCGCCCTTACGGATCGCCTCGGCGACCATCAGGCGCTCATATTCGGTCCACTCGAATTTCGCTTCGGTCGGCGTGTTCTCCGCCTGCTTGGTGGGCTTGTTCAACAGACGATTGATGTGCTCGCGCAATGCGTCGCCGGTGGGCGGCTGAAGATTGTTGCGGTAAGCCGCCAGCATCTCGTGAAACGTATCCGCAGCCGTGAGAATGACCTCGGCAATCAGCCCGGCGTGCTGTTGCGCCAGCTCCGGCGTGAGCACGTCTTCGAGTCCGTGCGCGAGTTCGCTGAGCTGCCGGTAACCGCAGGCGGCTGAATCTCCCTTGAGGGTGTGAACGGCGCGGCGAACTTCGCGGAGCTGATCGACATCCTCGGGATGTTGCTCCAAGGCGAGCCCCGCCTCGTTCATGCGCTGAAGAATCTCTTCGGCGCTCTCGAAAAAGAGCTCGCGCAGCTCGGAGGCCTGTTCGTCAGACGGAAAAGTCACTGACTCGCCCCCTCGATTCGCTGGTAGACCGTCGCGTTGTGCTGATGAATCATGTGAAATTTTGTCGTAAGACCGAACAAGCTCTCGGCGTGGCCGACAAAGAGATAACCGTCAGGATTCAAGCAGCGGTAGAACTTGTCGATCAGGCGCTTTTGTTCGGCTTCGTCGAAATAGATCATCACGTTGCGGCAGAAAATCGCATCGTTGCGCAACGGCAGATATTCGGTTTTTAGATTGTGAAAGTCGAACTGCACGAGGCTCTTTAGCGCGGGCTTTACCGCATACTTGTCGCCGACTTTGTCGAAATATCGCAGGCGGCACGTGTAGTCGACCGGCTCCATCTGCGCTTCGTTGTAGACACCCTGCTGGCCGGTAAGCAGCGCGGAATAATTGATGTCCGACGCAATGATTTCCACTTTCCACGGCGGCGGGATCAGCGGCTTGGGCGTCGGCATGTCGAACGGCAACGGATTGCGAAGATAGTAGTAGGCGAGAGCATCGCACACCAGGATCGCGAGCGTGTAAGGCTCCTGGCCTGTCGAACACCCTGCGCTCCAGATCCGAATCGACCAATCGCGGCGCTCCTGCTTGCGCTTCAGGAGATCTTCGAGGACGACCTTCTGGAACAGATCGAGCTGCGGGCGAATCCGGAAGAAACTCGTTTCGTTGACCGTGAGGTTTTCCAGCAGGACAGTTAGTTCCTGCTTGCCTTCGCGGCTCGTCAGCAGCCGGTAGTAGTTGTAGAAGGAATCGATCTGGCAGGCTTTCAAGCGGCGCTGCAGACGGTCGCGCAGGAAATGTGTGCGGCGCTCGTCAAAGTACATGCCGCATTCCTGATAGACCAGCGTTTGTAGGAGCTTCAGTTCAGCGTCGGTAAGTGGAACCTCTGTCGTCAGTGTGGACATTCGCGCCTCGGTGATGCTCTCTACCCGCCTAGAAACTCCGTACCGTGCTGCCCGCCGAAACAGGTTCTGCAGAATCTGCAACCTCGTCGAGGCGGCTCAGCTCGCCGCGCTGCAAGATTTTGTTGAGATCCAGCAGGATGACGAGACGCCCATTCAGCTTTCCGACGCCTGTGATGTAATTGAGCTCGCCTTCTTTGAACACGTTGTGCGGTTCTTCAATTTCGGAAGGGGGAATCCTCAAAACTTCGGATGCGGAATTGACAATGAGACCGATCGCGCGCGATTCCAGCTCGACCACCACGATGCGATTCTTCTTATTCGGCTCGAATGTTTTTTCGCCGAAGCGCTTGCGCAGGTCCACGATGGGAATGATTCGTCCGCGCAGGTTGATCACGCCTTCGATGTAATCGGGCGCATTCGGCACGGAGGTGATTTCAGGAACGCGCACGATCTCGCGAACGATCGAAATGGGGAGCCCGAACGTCTCGCGACCGATCCGAAAACCAACCACCTGGAGTTCCTTGTCCATAGTTCGCCTGTGGATTGTCAGGGCCGGACCAATTCGGCGTAGTCCGCCTGCTGGGCATGCTGCCGCTCCGACCCGAGCGCCTGCCTGCGCGGCGCGTGTCGGCGGCCCTCGCCGTACGCGTCCTCGAGCGCGAAGCGATCCATCGACTCGAGCAGGGCGCGCGACAGTTTCGACATCTGCTCGGCCGCTGCGGCAAGTTCCGTTGAACTCGAGGTTGATTGCTGCACAAGTTCGCGCATCCGTTCCATCGAGCGGACTACCGCCTGCGCGCCCGAAGCCTGCTCTTCGACCGACGAATTGATTTCCTGCGTGATCTCCGTGAGGCGATTGGTGGCCTTGGCAATCTGCGCTGAGCCACTTGATTGTTCCGTGGTAGCGGCGCCGATTTCCTGCGAGAACTTGTAGACCTCCGAAACAACGTCGGAGATCTTGTCGAGCGCCAGGCTGAGGTCCTTGTTCAATACGAGGCCTTCTTGAACCATGGACGTGCTCTTCTCCATGTTCTCGACAGCCTCTCGAGCTTCCTTCTGAATTCCCTGAATGAGCTCGGAGATTTCCTTGGTCGATTGCGTGGACTTCTCTGCGAGCTTTCTCACTTCTTCTGCGACGACCGCAAAACCGAGTCCATGTTCGCCGGCACGCGCGGCCTCGATTGCTGCGTTGAGCGCCAGCAGGTTCGTTTGCTCGGCGAGGTCGTCGATCACTTCAATGATCTTGCCGATGTCGTCGGCACGACGGCCGAGCGCGTCGATGATTTCCGACGACGCCTGAATCGATTGGCTGGTGCGATTGAGCCCTTCGGTGGCCTTGTCCATGGTAACCATGCCGGTGCGGGCCTCTTCGCGCGAGCGGTGCGAAATGTCGACGAGAAGCTTGGCCGTATCCGCGACGCGCTGGATCGAAGTGACCATCTGGTCGATCGACGCGGAAGTCTCGGCGACGCTCGACGCTTGCACCTGCGTGTTCTTGACCACGTTTTGCACGTTGACGCTCATCTCGTGCATTGTGCTGGTAACTTCGTCAATCGCGGAAGCCGCCTGCACGCTGATCTTGGCTGACTCGTCGGACGCACTGGCCATCTGTCCAGAAGCGCTGGCCACTTGCGATGCGCTATCGCGTCCCTGGCGGACGAGATCACGCAGGCCTTGCGTCATTTGCGAGAACGCTCGAGCCATCGTGTCCTGCTGAGACCGTGGCTGAACGGCCACGTAAAGATGCCCCTCGGCGATAGCCGCAGAAAGCGCGGCCATTCCTTTCAAGTGAGTGATCATCTTGTTGAAGTTTTCGGCGAGCAAACCGACCTCGTCGTCGCGATGAATGTCGATGGTCTGATCCAGGTCGCCGGTCTCGCTGATCCGGTGCGCGACTTCGATCAGGTGACCGACGGGATGGGTGATCGATTTCGCCGTAGAGTAGGCGATGAAGCCTCCCAGAACCAACGCGAGCAAGGTGCCGACAGTCGTGATCACGGCGCTAACCGCCAACGCCGACTTGGACGCTGCGTCCGAATCTTCATAGGCTTTTCGCACGGACTGATCGGCCTGATCGAGAATGTTCGTGGATTTATTGGTCCAGGAGGCCGGATCGTGTTGAAGATAGAAAATCTGCAAGTCGGAAACGGTAGCGTCGCCGGAATCGACCTGGTGCCTCTTGGCGATCATTTCCTTGGCGAAGTCGTTGGCCCAGCCATGCTCGTTGTCCTCCAATTGCGACAAAGCTGACCTGAGACCGGCGTCATTGGCCTTGGTCTCGCCGAGCTTTAGAAGTTCCTGGAGATCACTGATTCCCTTGTTGGTCTTTTCCTCGTCGCGCAGGTCGCCGCTGAGCAAGTAGTTGCCGAGCGAGAGGCGGTTTTCGAGCAGCTTTTTCTGCACAGCCTCGATCGTCTCCTTATCGCTGAGCGTGGCGGCGGCCGCAGAACGCGTGCTGTACTGCCGCACGACCGTGAAGATGTTGATGATGAACAGGAACAGGATGATCGCCAGAATGGCGCCAAATCCCCAATAGAGTTTCTTGCCGATCGTCATGTTGAAACGCCTCCGCTCCCCGCCCAGAAGAGACTCCCGTGAACTCGGTGGATGCTAGCTTTGTCCGTTGAATTCGAACTCAACGACTTCCGTCGTGTCGTGTGCGGCCGGCTCGAACCGCCACTTCTTCAGCGCGTCGAGCGCAGCGTTGACCAGCAGAGGGCTACCGCCAACCACTCGCGTGCCGATCACGCGTCCATCTGCGGCAATCGTGGCCTCGATCTTCACCTTGCCGGTGACGTTCATTTGCTTGGCCAGAGGCGGATACTCCGGGACGACCTTTGTTCGAACCTTGCGCTTTGCCTCGTCCGAGGAATCCTGCGCGGACACCTTCCGTGGCAACACCGCCGAACCGCCCAGCACGATCGCCAGCCCCAGCCCGATCACGGCAGAAATGCTTCTCGTCCTCATCTGCGTAGTCCTCCCCAGAACAGAAAACCCCAGCTACAGAATTTGCACGGTCGATGCCACGCGGGAGCGATTCTCTGAGGTAGCCCACAACACCGCATCAGCGGCAGTAACTAATTGACAGGAAACCAGTTCTGTCCGGCGCCATGCAGGCGGGCTGAGCGACGATGTGCCGCAGTCGTCTCACCGGGGCGTCAGTATCGGCGGAAGGGTCTCAGGATGCGACGAGTGTCCGATTACCCCTTACGGCACCGTGGCAGGGCGGTTTTCTTGACTCAAATTGAGAAAGCACCGTAACGTCTTTACTTGTATAGGCGAAGCGCGCAGTCCCTGACCTCCTATGCGTGCGATCAAGCGAATCCGTGCGGTACCGTCGCGGCCCGACGACTCTTTTCAGAGCTTGCTGGCCCAGTTCTCTGCCACTACACGCGAACTAAGCCCTTCGCTCGGCAGCGCCGAATTCTCAAGGAGCCTCGCCTCACGCACCGCGGACATGCTCGGCGCACGCGCCGTTGCACTGGCGCTCGACCGGGGCTTGGAATGGGAGATCGCGGCGCTCAGTGGTCCCGCGCAGCGCTGGGAGCCCCTCGTTCAGCAGAAGTTGGCGCGAACTCTCGCCGAACAGGCTGGCGCGCCCGGAGGTCCATTCCGCTGCGGCACCGCGGCGGGACTTTTGGGAGCTCAGCTAGCCGAAACGCTGGGGTGGCGCGACGTCACGCTTGTTCGCCTCGCCGGCACGGATGGCGAACTTCTAGGAGTTCTCTGCCTCGTTGACTTGGGGCGCGATCTTTCAGCGATCGAGTGCCAGCTCTTGGAGTCACTCGCCGGGTACGCATCGGTGGCTCTTGAAAACGTGCGACTCTTCTCGCGCATCAAACGCTCCCGGAAACAATGGGTCGAGGACGTTGATGCGATATCCGATTTTATTGTCGTGCATGACCAGTCCTGTCGCGTGCTGCGGCTGAATCGCGCACTGGCGGACCTCCTTGGCGTGCCTCCTACCGAAGCGATTGGTAGCGACATTGGCGAGTTGGAACTGCTGGCGATGCCCGTCCAGTCCGGGCGATGCCCTTTCTGCCGCAATGCGAAAATTCCGAGGGAAGAATTTGTCCATTCGGCGGGCGAGCGCACTTATTTGGTTTCCACATCGCGCGTCAGTGGTGGTGAAGATGCGGAAGGACGCACGGTCCATGTCCTCAAGGACATCACCGATCGCCGCGAGGCCGAGCGCCGTTATCGCCGCGAGCGCGATTTCAATCGCAACATCCTGAACAACACGCAGAGCATGATTCTCGTGCTCGATACGGCGGGGCTCGTCAGCTACGCGAATCGTCGATGCTTCGAATCGGGATATACGCAGGAAAACCTCTTAGGGCGTCGGCTTGTCGAGTTGGTGCCGCTCGCGCGACGTCCCATGTTTACCGAGGCGCTCGACCGGGCGCTTCGGGGCGCGCCGGTGGACAATCTCGAAACTCCGATGGTTCGCGGCAACGGCAGTACGGGCCAATTCACCATCAGCTTGAGTCCCATGCGCGACGAGCAGGGAAGCATCAACAGCGTTGTTGTCGTGATGGCGGATATCACCGACGCCGCCGAGCTTCAGGCGAAGTTGATGCACACCGAAAAAATGGCTGCGCTCGGCCAACTCGTCTCAGGCGTTGCGCATGAGGTGAATAACCCGCTCGCGGCGATCATGGGTTTCGCCGATCTCCTGCTCGAAAATCCGGCGATTCCGGAAACTGCCAAAGGCGAGCTGCGCGTCATCCTCGAAGAAGCTCAGCGGACTCGAGTCATTGTCCAAAATCTGCTCAGCTTCGCGCGTCACATGCCGGCGCAGCGCGAACCAGTCAGCGTGAAATCGCTTTTGCAACAGGTGCTCAAGCTTCGCGCCTACGATTTGTCGAATCGCAACATCGAAGTGATTGAGAACTATCAGGACGACCTGCCGCTGCTCGTCGGTGATCCGCATCAACTTCAACAGGTCTTTCTCAATATCCTGAATAACGCCTACGACGCGATTCAGGAAGTCAGCCGTCCCGGCCAGATCGAGATCGCGGCTCTCGATCGTGGCAGCCAAATTGAAATCACTTTTCGCGACAATGGCCCGGGAATCTCGCATCCGGAGCGTATTTTCGATCCCTTTTTCACCACCAAAGAAGTCGGCAAGGGAACAGGCTTGGGACTGAGCATCTGCTACGGAATCATTCGCTCGCATCAGGGCGAGATTATCGGAGTGAATAACTCAAACGGCATCGGCTGTACGTTTACGGTGCGCCTGCCGATTGCCGCGAGAGCTGTCGAACTGATCGCTGCAGAGATCGCGCAGGGATGACCGTGAACAGGAAACCCTAGGGAGACCATGAAAGCAGAATCGCGGCTTCGTTTCTTGATTGTGGATGACGAGCAGAGCATCCGGCGCCTGTGCATGACCGTCGGCCAGGGATTGAACTTCGCCTGCGTGGAGGCCGAGACGGCGGAAGCGGCGCTGGGCTTGATTGAGACTGCCGCGCCGGACATCGTCGTCACGGATCTGAAGCTGCCGAGCCTCTCCGGCACCGACCTTCTGCGAAAAATCAAAGAGCTGATGCCCCGCGCCGAGGTTGCGATCATGACGGGGCACGGATCAATCGAGTCGGCAGTGGAAGCTATGAAGTCAGGCGCTTACGACTACATCGAAAAGCCGTTCCGCGTCGAGCGGCTGCGTCAGGTCTTGCAGCGCATGGCGGAGAAAGTGCGACTCGTCACTGAAAATCAGTTCCTACGCGAGCGGGTGAGCGCGGATACGCAATTGGACGGGATCACCGGTACCTCGGCGAAGATGCAGGATGTGCTACGCATGCTCTCTCGCCTGAAAGACACGCGCACGCCCGTGCTGATTACAGGTGAAAGCGGGACCGGAAAAGAGCTCGTAGCGCGGGCGATCCACTTTCGCGGGCCTCTTGCTCCGATGCCGTTCATCGCGGTGGATTGCGGAGCTCTCGTCCCCACGCTAATGGAAAGCGAGCTCTTCGGCCACGAAAAGGGCGCGTTTACGGGCGCGCTCAAGTCGAAGGCGGGACTTTTTCAAGCGGCGAATGGTGGAACGATTTTTCTCGATGAAATTGGAGAGCTTCCTTTGGAAATGCAGGCAAAACTACTGCGCGTCCTGCAGGAAAAGGAAATACGTCCCGTGGGCAGCAACGAAAAAGTCGCCGTCGATGTCCGAGTGATCGCCGCAACGAACCGCGATCTGGAAGCTGCCTACCGGGCGGGAATGTTTCGGAAGGACTTGTACTTTCGCCTCAACGTCGTCAGCCTGCATCTGCCGAGCCTGCGAGAGCGAAAATCCGACATTCCGCAGCTCGTTCACTGTTTCCTCGATCGCTATGCGCCGGGTGAAAACGTGCAAGTCATGCCCGCTGCGATGAAGAATTTTCTGCAATATGAATGGCCCGGCAACGTCCGTGAACTCGAGAACTGCATCGCGCGCGCCATCGCCCTCGGCGATCATCGCACGATCGACGTCGGCGATCTGCCCCCTGCGATCCGGGGAGCACACGACGCAGGAATTCCGCTCGAAGACTCTGCGGAGCTCTCGACCACGGCGCTCGCCGATCTCGAGCGCATGACGATTCTCCGTGTATTCGACCAGGCCGGCGGAGACAAGGCTCTCGCCGGTAGAATGCTCGGAATCAGCCGCGCCACGCTTTACCGCAAGCTCAAGCGCTACCGCATTCCGTTGCGCCCTGCGCACAAAGAGCTCGTCGAAACCGCTTCCTAGATCGCCCTGAAACGGATCAGTTCCAATCGAAACGCAGCTCAAGCGGCATGCGGCTCAGTGCAGGCTTGAGACAAATCCGTGTCAGGCTGAGACACTCGTCTTAACCCGCTCTGAGAGCTCGCCAGCAAGCATAAGCAAGCGAACCACTTAGAATCCGCGACGCCGTGAAAGCTTTGGCTGCCTCCGTGCAACCGACTAGATCGCCTGAAAGGTCGGCGTCTGTCTGGTTGCTCGATAGGGGATGCGTAACACGCGAGCGGTGCCGATCAATCGGGTCAACTGATCGGGTCAAAGGAAAACTGCCTGTGTCGCGCCAATCGCAAACGGCACCCGTTGTGGCTGAACCGAGCTGTGTCGAGAAATTGGCGGAGCTCTTTCCTTCCGCATCGCCGGTGCGTATCCCGGTGCGAGTCACAGCCGCATCCGCAGGCAGGCGGAGATTGCAAGAGCAGACTGTCATCGAATTCGGCACGCCACGGGAAGTTTTGTTCGCATCCACGCTGCCGCTGGAATTCGAAGACCGGCTACGTTTGGCAAATTCTGACGGGTCGCTCGACGCCCGCGCGGTTGTTGTCGCCGTTCGATATCACGACGGTCGCAAAGCCGTCGCGGCGCGATTCCTCGGCGAAGTCGGGAATTGGATCATAAAACCATGAGTCCAAAAACGTCCGGTACGACGATCACTCCTCCGGTTGCCACGATCAAATCGAGCGCGGGAGGTCCGAGCCCCGCCGAACTCGCAGCGCGCTGGAAGGAGGCTAGGCAGGCGTATCCGCTGTACGCCGCGCTCGCGAAGCAATTCAACCTCGCATCGTTGCCGTATCCCGATGGCGAGGTTCCTCCCGTCCGGCCGACGCGGGCCACATTCGACTCCGACATGCAGTGGCTCGATGCGCTCGACCAGAAAATTCTAGCGTTCCAGTTGCGGCAGCTTCCGCCAGAGACCCTAAACGGCAACGAGGAAAGTCTGCGCGCGTTAATCCAGCGTCAACTGCGCAAGCCGGACAAGACCAACGCGGACCGCGACAAGCTCGATCTGCTGCTCGTGCAATACTTCGCGCTACGCGCTTCCGACGAAGAAGATCTCGTTCACAAGGAGATCACGCTCGAGGACGTCGCACGCCTCTTGCAGCCCGTGCTGGCGCAAGCCGATCCAACGCCTCTCGAATGGTGCGAGCCTCTCGAACAGATTCTCGAGAAGACCAAGCACTGCCACAGCCTCCGCGATCTAATGGAGGACGGTCTCCTTGAGAAGGGACGCATGCTTAAGGATTCCGCCGGGCCGATGTTCTACGATCCAGCGGCGCTCGTGGCCTTCTGTCGTTTCAATTTTCTTCTGCGGCGCGCATTTATCCGCATGCTTCACGCGGACTTGAAAGCCGTGCGGGAAACGGTGGATAAGCTTGAAGCCGCAGGCGTAAAAACCGTCGACTGCCGCGAAGCCGGATTCTCAGCTGCCGAAACAACCGCGCAGCTGCGTTTCTTCAGCGAGAATTGGCGCCAGCCCTTCCAGAAGGACTATACGCACAGTTCCGTGCATCGCGCATTTGAGCAGCTGCTTGCCGTGCGCGCCGCGATTGAGGAAGCGCTGGCTCGCAAGACCTCTCCTCCAAAACCCGCTGAGCCGCCCGCAGTCAAGACTGCGCCCGCGAAGCCAGCGACGGCATCATCGAAGGCGCCTGCCGCAACTGCGGATTCGGAGCGCGCACCTGAGGCCGAAGCGAAGGCCGCTCCTGCTGCTGAGAAGCCGGGCGCCGCTGCGCCGAAGGCAAGCCGCGCGGCGGCTGCAAGCCACGAGCCGGCAAAGCCTCCTATCGACGCGGCCATCGAAGCCGAAAAGTGCATGGAAACGATTTGGGAGCAGTTGATCGCCGCGCCGCCGTCGCGCGGCCGCTCGATGTCCACCGTTGTTTTGCAGGATACGAAAGTACTCCTCTCGTCCTGGGAAGTTGCCGCGTTCGTCAGTGAAGGAAATAACGATGCTGAAGATTTGCGCCGCGCAGTGGTTGCGCGCGCGATGCTTTCCGTCGCCGCAGACAAGCGAAAGCGGTCGGGAGATGAGAGTGAACTTCGGTCGGTGCTTGCTTTCGCGCGCACGGAAGTTTCCTACTTTCAAGGGCGCGTCGAGCAGTCCAAGAAAGCGAAGAACACGGAAGCTGCCGTGAATCTAGGCATCAGTACAAAGCGGCTGCTTTCGATCATTGAAGAGGCGGAAGGCCTCCAGTCCTAAGCCGCGCAGGGGAGCGGGCATACCCTTGAACTACGCAAGTGTATTGGTCGTTTCGGACGAAACCGAGTTTGCGCGCACGCTTACGGCGCGCTGGCAATCCGAACGATACGTGCCCAGCATCACCATCGCAACCAGCGACGTCTGGCAAGCCACCAGTAGTAGCGGCTACAACCTCACGATTGTCGGTCCGGTGCGGGACGGGAAACGTCCGAAGATCCTCGCGGGCTTGAGCGCCTCAGCGGGCGCGGCTTGCGTATGCCTCGCCGAAGACAAAGACCTGCCCTCGCTGCATGCGGAATTTCCTCAGGTCCTGCTCGTGCCGGTGCAAAACGGCTGGGCCGGCACGCTGATTCTGGTTTCGATCGAAATCCTTCGGCGGCTGGATGCGACCGGCCGCGCGCAACATGCGGAGCGGCAAGCGCTGACGTTTCAAAATCACGCCACACTCGGCCGCTACATGCTGGAGATGCGCCCGAGCGTGAACAATGCGTTGACATCGGTCCTGGGAAATGCCGACCTGCTTCTGCTGGAGCCGGGCCACTTCTCAAGTGAATCGCGCGAACAGATTCAAACGATTCATACCATGGCGCTGCGTCTCAACGAGATCATGCAGCGATTCTCATCGCTGGCTGCCGAAATGCGGCTCGGTGAGACGGAATCTCAGGCTGAGACGGAAGCGATTTCCGGTCATCTGGTGGGCAGGCCATGACTCGTCCGCGGATTCGCGTAAGCGGTATGAAAATCAGACGCTTGCAATCGCAATCCGCGGGTCGAAGGCCAAGCGTCGCATGGTTGCCGAGTTGCAATTCTCTCTGGGGGTTCTAACCGTGGAGGTGTGGCAGTGGTGATGAAAGTTTTGGTCGTCGATGATTCGCAGGCCGAAATTCGCCTGCTCCAATCGGTTTTGCAACAGGCTGGCTTTCATTCGGTCGGAATTTGCGATCCGACAAAGATCGAGGAAACGATCGAGGAAGAGCGGCCCAACGTAATCCTGCTCGACGTCGTGATGCCGCGCCGCAACGGCTTTCAGGCGTGCCGCGACCTCAAGAACCAGGAACACTACGCGCAAATTCCCGTGATCCTGGTGACCTCGAAAGCGACTCCCAGCGATCGCTACTGGGGCGAGCAGCAGGGCGCGAACGGATTTGTCGCCAAGCCGTTTACGCCGGATGAGCTGATCAGCGCGGTGAAAAGGTTTGCCTGATGGCGGCTGAGCAAGAAAACACGGGATTGCTGGCCGAAGTCGACGCCGGCGAGTTTCTCGAGGGCGAGCTTCAGACCGAAGAACGCCGGCCCGAGCGCCAATACTGCGTTTTTCGCGCCGGCCGCGAGCGTTTTTGTCTATCGGTGCTCGAAGTCGAAGAAGTCGTGGACTGGCCGCTGGTGACGCGCATTCCGCTGGCACCGGCGTTCTTGATGGGCGTTTTCAATCTTCGCGGGACGATTGTCCCGTTGATGGATATTGCGTTTACTGAGGGCCGGCGGCCAGGACTCTTGCCGAAACACGTGGTCGTCGCAGCTCTCAAGGGCGATGCCCACCGCGAGGATGTTCGGCTCGGCATTGCAGCGGATGAAGTGATCGGCACGTATTCGGCCACCGAAGACGCGCTCCTCGATCAGGCGCCTGCGGAAGTGCCGCACTGCCGTGGGATGTTGCGGCACGACGATCGCCTGGCGTTGGTTGTCGACTTGCGTCGCTTGACCGACGTTTTTCCGGTGCCGGTGATCTGATGATTCGCGACTCGCAATTTCATTTGGGGGAAACGGGGCCACGTAGTGTACAGGGCCGCACGCCCGAAAAACCCGGCGATGCGGCCCTCTGGAGATCGATGGGTGCGCAAGTTCTTGGGAGGAAGTCATGAAATCTCGTTTGAGTTCCACGATCTGGCTGCTGGTCTTCTGGATCAGCTTGAGCCTGTTCGGCGTTCTGGCGCTCGCCTACCACGCCGGCAAAAGTTCGGGTGGGGCATCGCCGTTCGACGCGTCGTCGATGCCGGGGAGCGCGAGCGGCGCGTTGCTCGGTGCCATTGGCCTCGCGATTGTCGGCGCGCTCTCGCTGATTTTCGTGCTGAGCAAGCGCGTGCTCACGCCGGTCGGTGAACTCGCCAAGTTTTCCGAGCGATTCGCTGCGGGCGATGCGCGCGCACGAGCGGAAGTTGATAGCGACGACGAGTTCGGCTCGATCGCAGAGAACTGCAACCGCGCCGTTGCTCGCGTCGCGCACGCGGCGACGAACCAGCAGGCCCAGGATTCGCTGCAACGAAGCATCACCGACCTGCTCAACACGATCAATCTGGTGGCGCGCGGCGATTTGACCATTCGCGGCAAGGTCACCAACGACGCGCTCGGCAACGTCGTCGATTCGGTCAACTTCATGCTCGACAACTTCACCAAAGTTCTCGAGCGCGTCCGCAAGGCCGCCATCGACGTCAGCACCAGCGCCAATCAGATTCTGAACGCGGCGGACGAGATGACTGCCGGTGCCACGCAGCAGGACCAGGAAATCACCAATACATCGTCGGCCGTGGAAGAGCTAACCGTCTCCATGAAACAGGTCTCGAACAACGCGGAAGCCAGTGCCGAAGCGGCTCGCCGCGCACTCGACGCCGCAGAACAAGGCAACCGCGCCGTCCGCGATACGCTCGAAGGCATGCAGCGCATTCGCGCGTCGGTGCAAGCCACGGCGAAGAAGATCAAATCGCTCGGCGACCGGTCGCTCGAAATTTCGGAAATCATCAACGTGATTAACGACATCACAGAGCAGACCAACCTGCTCGCGCTCAACGCTGCGATTGAAGCGGCGCGCGCCGGCGAGGCCGGACGAGGTTTCGCGGTCGTCGCTGATGAAGTCCGTAAGCTGGCCGAGCACTCCCGCAGCGCGACGAAAGATATCGCGGCCCTCATCAAAGCGATTCAGGCCGAAACGAACGAAGCAGTGGTCGTCATGGAAGACGGCACGCGCGAAGTGGAGGAGGGAGCAGGTCTCGCCGATCAAGCCGGGAAAGCGCTCGAAGCAATTTCGAGCGTCGTGCGGCAATCGGCCGAACTCGTTCAGGAAATTTCGCTTGCCTCGAAGCAACAGGTGCGCGGAACGGAAGGCGTGGCGAACGCGATGCAGATCATTTCCGGCATCACGCGCCAGACTACGCAGGGCGCGCGGCAAACCGCATCGACCGTCGGAAACATGGTCAAGATGTCGGAGCAGTTGAACGAAGCTCTCGCGCAGTTCCGTTCGCAGAGCGGAAAGCAGGGCGATTCCGGCGCGGTTCCGGCTGCCGAAGAATCGCGTGTACCGGTGGGGGCGCATCGATAACGGCAAATTCCGCGATCCGGCGCGTGCTTGCTGGAGCTGAACGCCGAACATGAAACAGCACCCAGTCGCGGCTGCGAGGCTCACCGAGTCGGAGCTCGATCAGATTCGCACGCTCATCGAGCAGCGATCGGCAATCCTGTTCGACTCCTCGCGCGAGCGGTTTTTCTCGGCACGTGTGCGCGAGCACCTCGCGGAAAAGGGGCTGGCAAGCGGTGCGGAGTTGATGGCGTTGGTGCGAGGGTCGAGCATCGAGTACGAGGCGCTGCTCGAACGGCTTCTGACGCAGGAGACTTCGTTCTTCCGCTATCCCTCGGTGTTCGACGCGTTGCGCGAAAAAGTCCTGCCGGAAATGCAGGAACGGAAGTTTTGGGAGAATCCGCGGACGCTGCGCATCTGGAGTGCGGGCTGCTCGACAGGCGAGGAGCCGTATTCCATCGCGATCACGGTGCTTGACGCGCTGAAGTTCGCAGAGGCCTGGGAAATCGAGATTCTGGCCACGGACGTGAGCCGCCGCGCGCTGCGCCATGCCGAGCGCGGAACTTACGCGAAGCGCGCGATCGAAAGTCTTTCGCCCGGCCAGATTGAGAACTGTTTCACGGCGACGAAACATGGCTATCAGGTGAAGCCGCGCGTTCGCCGCATGATTTCGTTTGCGCAGATGAATTTGGCCGAGTCGGTGTACGTCGGGAAGCTCGACTGCATTTTTTGCATGAACGTGCTGATGTATTTCTCCGAGGAGCGCCGCCTCGGAATCTTGCGGCGCTTCTATGACGCGCTCGAACCGGGAGGATATTTTCTCCTGGGCCATGCGGAGACGCTTTCGAACGTGCCAGTGAAGCTAGAGCCGGTGGTTTTCGGCGATTGCCGCTTGTACCGTAAGCCGGGAGCGGCGGCAGCCGAAGGGCGCCGCGCGCCGGCACTGGTGGAGGGAGCTCAGTGACCGCTCCGAATCAAGAGTCGATCGAGGTGTTCCTCCAGGAGGCTTCCGAGAACCTGCAGTACCTGCGGGAATACTCGGGGCTTCTGCAGGAACCGGAGCCGGGGGCGGAAAACCTCGAAAGGCTCTACATTGCCGCGCACACGCTTGCGGGTACTTCGGCGAGTTACGGCTTCCCGCAATTTTCCGAGGTGGCGGCGAAGATGGCGCACGTTTTCCATTATGCGCTGAACGCCACGCTCACGGCTGATATGCACGGTCCGCTCACCGAATTCATTTCCGACGCGATTTCTGTCCTCGAATTCGATCTGCTGCAAATCAGTTCGAGCGGAATGGAAACATCGAGCGACATTGCCGCGTTCAAGCAGCGCTACGCGTTTGCATTCCCGGCGGCTCCTCCCGCGGATGCGCCCGGCGATGAGGCTGCGCAGTCAGTGGGGGCAGGCGAGCCGATTCCCAATGTTTTCTCCGGGCCATCTCTCGCAGAGCGGCTTCCGCAGGACGACGACGTGCCCGAAGAAGTCCTGGAATTCTTCGTTCCCGAAGCGGAAGAGCATTTGCAGGCGGTCACCGAATGTCTGCTCGCGCTCGAAGGGAATCCAAACGCGGACGAAATTAATCGCCTGTTCCGCTCGATGCACACGATCAAGGGTTCCGCGGCGCAAGTCGGCCTGCATCGCCTTTCTGCCGTCGCGCATCGCGTGGAGGACTTGATCGGGCGGTTGCGTGACGGCCTGCTGCAACCCAGCGCCGAAATTGTCGACGTGCTTCTGCAGTCAGTCGACGTGCTCAAGCAATTCCTTCATCGCCAGTGGCCGAGCGACACCGAGATGGCCGCGGCGGTCGATCCGCTGCTCAGCCGCATTGCGGAGCTTGCGCCGGAAGAAGTCGAGGAAGCGAGCGGCGAAGCAGCCGGTTCGCAGGCGCCGGTAGCTGCCGCAGGTGCGCCCGCAGAGGCTTCTGCCGGAGCCACGGCCCCGCGCGCGACCGCGAGCACAGCTCTGCCGCAGGCGAAATCCGTACGCATCTCGCTTGGGTGGCTTGACCGGATGATGAACGCCGTCGGCGAGCTCGTGATCAACCGAACGCGAATGGTTGGACGCCTGACGGAACTCTCGAAGCTCGTCGAAATCCTGCAATTCTCCAAGGGCAGGCTCACAGGCAAAGTTTCCGAGTTTCAGGACAAGCACGAGTTCAGCAAGATTCGGCCGACTCTCGTTCCCGGCAGCCAGCCGCCGCAGATGGACACGTTCAAGGGGCCGATCGCGAATCTGCCTCCGGTCACGTCGAACGATCTGCTCGAATTCAGCGATCTCGAAATGGATCGCTACGACGACTTCAATATCCTTTCCCGCTCGCTGACCGAGATTTCCGCGGACGTCACCGAGGTCCTCACGCAGCTTGAGGGATTCATGGGCCGCGTCGATGCCGACATCGACGAGTTCACCAAGCTCGCGCACCACTTGCAGGACGAGATCACGGCTGCGCGCATGGTGCCGATAGGCAACCTATATACGCGCCTTTCGCGGACCGCTCGCGACGCCGCCAAGGCCGCCGGAAAGCCGGTCGACATTTTGCTCGATGGTGCGGAGACGCTGCTCGACAACAACATCATCCAGCATGTTTCCGATCCTCTGATTCACCTCGTCCGCAACGCGGTGGCGCACGGGATCGAGAAAGCCGAGGCGCGCCGCGCTGCCGGAAAGCCAGAAAAGGGACGCGTCGCCGTCCGCGCCTACCATCGCGGCAACCACATCTTCATCGAAGTTGAAGACGATGGCCGCGGAATCGATTACGAAGCGGTTCGCAACAGCGTCGTCGAATCGGGAGCCCTGTCCTCCGTCGCCGCCGCCGAGCTATCCGAGCGCGAGCTGCGTGAATTTCTGTTCCGTCCCGGATTTTCGACAGCCTCCTCGACGTCGGAATTGGCCGGCCGCGGGGTGGGTCTCGACGTGGTGCGTTCAAATGTCCATGCGCTCAACGGCGAAATCGAAATCCGCTCGGAACCCGGCCATGGCGCGTGCTTCACGGTCAAGCTCCCGCTCACGCTGATCATTTCGCAGGCGCTCTTCGTGCGCTGCGGCAAATCCGTTTTCGCATTTCCGCTCGCTGTGGTCGAAGAAATTCGCCGGCTGCGTCCGTCCGAAATTGAGGACGTCGGCGGAAAACTTCTCACGCGCGTCCGCGATGTTGTTACCGAAGTTGTGCGTCTTGATCTCCGCCTGACTCTCGCGCCCCTCGAGCCGCTCAACGGTTATTTTCATATGGTGATCGTGAAGGTGGCGGGACGCCAGGTGGGCGTCGTTGTGGAAGAGGTGCTCGGCAAAGACGAAATCGTCATCAAGAATCTCGGCGACTATCTGCGCCGCGTAAAGCTCTTTCCGGGCACGACCATCGCTCCCGACGGCAGCCTGATCTTGCTCATCGATCTGAACCGTCTCGTTTCCAGCGACACCGCTGACCGCAACGTGCTGCCCGCATCTTCTCCTGCGGCGCGCGTCTTTGCGCCGGGTGCGGAAGCCGTCGCCGCGGGCAGCATTCCAGCGGAAGCCGTCGATCCGATCGCCAACGATCGCGTCGTGGTGGTTGCAGACGATTCGATTAGCGTGCGGAAATTTGTTGGCCGCATGCTCGAAAAGGCAGGATATCGCGTAAAGCTGGCTTCGGACGGCCTCGAAGCCGCCGAGATTGTCGCGCAGGTTGGATGCCATCTTGTCATCACCGACCTCGAAATGCCTCGCATGAACGGCTACGAGCTGATGGCCCAATTGCGGCAGGACCCGGTGACGCGCCGCATCCCGGTGCTCGTCGTCACTTCGCGCGCGGGCGCCAAGCACCGCGATCGTGCCATGAAGGAAGGCGCGTTGGGATTCCTGACCAAGCCGGTGCAAGAAGATCAATTGATCGCAACCGTCGAGAGCCTGATTGCCTCCGAAGCGCAGCAAGGGAGGCCCGCAGCCGGCGTCGCGCTGCGGCAGGACTGATATGCCGAACGCTCCCGACAAGAAAATTCGGGTGCTCGTCGTCGACGACTCGGCCTTCATGTGCAAGGTGCTGCAGGAAATCATCAATTCCGATCCGCAGATGGAAGTCGTGGGGCAGGGTCGCGACGGCCGCGACGGAGTGGCACTTGCCGAATCGCTGCGCCCCGACGTGATTACGATGGACATCAACATGCCGCACGTCGACGGCCTGCAGGCGACCGAGCTGATCATGTCGCAGCATCCGCGCCCGATTGTGATCGTAAGCTCAGAGTCGCGTGAAGGCGCCGCGAGCACGCTCAAAGCGCTCGAACTCGGCGCGATCGATTTCGTCCCGAAACCATCAAGCGGCGTCGATCTCGACATGAAATCGGTCCGCGAGGAATTGACGCGCAAGCTGAAGCTGGCCTCGAAGGTTCGCGTCGTCCGCACAGCGACGCGCTCCAAACTCTCAGGCAGCCAGGCTCCCGCCGCTTCCGCTTCGTCTTCGAACGCGAATGCGGTCACAGCCGCTCAATATGGCGGCAAGTTCCCGATGATCGCCATCGCCGCGTCAACGGGCGGCCCAGCCGCTGTCACACGCGTCGTTGCCGGATTGCCCAGGGATCTAGGTGCGGCGGTGTTTCTGGTGCTGCACATGCCGGCGACCTTTACCAAGCAATTCACCGTGCAGCTGTCGGAAATTTCGGCGTTGCCCGTGAAGGAAGCCGAACTGAACGAAACGCCTCAGCCCGGCACGATCTATCTCTGCCCCGGCTCTCACCACCTGCGCTTGTCGCTCGGAGGGAAGATTTCGCTCGACGATGGCCCGCGAATCGAAGGCTACCGGCCGTGTGCCGACGTCGCATTCGAAACGATTGCGGCCTACGCCCGGGCGCTGACCATCGGCGTCGTGATGACCGGAATGGGCAACGACGCTGCGAAGGGCGCAAAAGCCATAAGAGCTGCCGGCGGTTACGTGATCGCTCAGGATGAAGCTACGTCCATGATTTTCGGCATGCCCGCCGAGGCGATTCAGGCCGGCGCGGTCGATGAAATCGTCGCGCTCGACAACATCAGCGCGGCGATCGAAAAGCGCGTTGCAAAAATCAATCGCCTCGCTCCGGTGGCTGTGCGATGAGTGCGCCGAATGAGTCCGTTGCGAAGACGCGTCGCGCACGCCATCCCGAGCGCGTGATTCTTTTTCTTGTCTCGAATCAGATGTTCGCGATTGCAGCGGAGGCTGTCCAGGAGATCCGCAGCACCGATAGCTTGGCGGGCGCAGCAATCGAAATCGAGAGTCCCGAGTTACCGAAAGTGCGGCACCTGATCGAACGCGGTCGCCATACGTATTACGTCGTGAACGGCTGCGTGCATTTTGGCCTGCCTATCGCGCGTCCGACGTTGGTTCTGATTTTGCGCCAGCTCCGCGCCGTCGTTCTCGTTGATCGCATCGACCGCATGGCGGAGATTCCCGCCGTGTATCCGCTACCCTCAGCATTCGAAGGTGACGAGCGCCGCTGGTACCGCGGCCTTGCTTATATTGATGACACCGTGATTCCCGTCATCGATCCCACCGGTTTTCTCGCGCCAAAAGACTTCGAGCAATTGGACCGCGTCTCGAAGGCGGCTGCAGCTCACAGCGAGCTTGAAGGAGCTGTTCAAGCATGAGCATGACGGAAATCACCGGCCAGCCTTCGTTCGTCGTCATGCAGATCGGAAGGCGTCACTTCGCCCTGCCCTCGGACACGGTCGTGGAGCTAGCTCCCCCTGTGAAGCTGCACCGCTTTCCGCACACGTCGCCGCTTCTTGCCGGTGTGATCGTCCGCCGCGGCCGCATCGTGCCCGTTTACGACGCCGCTTCCGTGCTTGTCGGCGGCTCCGCGTTTACGCAGAGGTTCTATCTGATCGCGCGCCGCCGCTCTTCCAAGTCTGCCGACTTTGGCGCGATCCCAGTGAATGGCGAATGCGAGCTGGCTTCGGGCGAAGTTCTCCCGCCTGCAGCGGATCGCCCGGCCTACGTCAAGGGCACGCTTGCTTTCAACGACGAGTCGATCGACGTACTTGATTTCAGCGCGCTCGCCGCATTGAATTCACCCGTCGCTGGCGAGGCCGGTCGAGCGGAGATTCCGTCATGAACGCGCCGGCGAATCTTCCGCGGATTCTGCTGATCGATAGCAACGTCTATTTTTCAAAGCGATTGAGCGACGCGCTGAAGCAGCAGGGGTTCGACGTCGTGCCCAGCATGCAGGCGGCTTACGCGCTTACAATGATCGAGCGGAATATTCCCGCTGCGATCATCTGCGCTACGAATTTGCGCGAAATGGGCGCATTCGAAATCGCCCCGATACTTCGCGCCGATCCGAAAACGGCGAGCATTCCCTTGATTGCCGTGGGCAGCGGCGGCGATCAGGCGCTGCTCGAAGCCTATCGAGCCGGCTGCGACGATTTCGTCGACCGCCGCACATCACCCTCGGAAATCGCGGCGCACGTTCGCAGCTTCTTGCTCAGCCGCCAGGACGGTTTTCAGCCGACGCAAATGCTTTCGCGCGACGAAACCGCGCTCAGCGGCAGCCTTTCGCATCTTGATCTTCCCGGCGTGATGCAGATGCTCGGCCAGGCCCGGCAGACTGGCGCTCTCCACATCAACGCGGGCGATACCGATGGGATAATTTTCTTCGAGGGGGGCGAAATCTCTCACGCAGAATGTGGCCAATCGTTTGGCGACGAAGCCGTCGTGCAGATCGTGAAGGCCTGCCACGCAAGCGCCGTCGGAGTCTACAAATTCGTCTACGGCGCAACGGCTGCGCAGCGAACCGTGTTGCGCTCCGGCACCGATTTGCTCCTCGACGCCATGCGCGAATTCGACGAGGAGAAACGCGACGAGGAAGAAGTGGAACAGCACGCCGAAAAGGAGCCGTCATGAGCGAAACCGAAACACTCACGGCCGCGCGCACTCCAACCGTTTATTTCATCGACGACAGCGCCACCATGCGCGAAGTGATCAAGATCGCTTTCCGCAAAGAGAATATTCAGGTCGTCACTTGTCCCGATGCCGCCACGGCTCTCGCGCAGTTTGGCGACACGGCGCCGGATGCCGTCATCACCGACGTCATCATGCCGGACAAAGACGGTTACGAGGTCTGCCAATTCATCAAGCAGCATGAGCAGTTCGGCCGCACGCCCGTGATTCTAATGTCCGGCGTAGTCAATAAAGCGGTCGCTGAAAAGGCGATGGCTGTCAAAGCGGACGAACTGGTCCGCAAGCCCTTTCAGCCGCAAGAGCTGATCGCGCGCGTAAAGAATCTCCTCAATCCGCGCCGCCCGGTCACGACGACTGGCGGAGGCACCACCGGAGAAGCATCCGGCTCACAGCGCGACGCTGCGCAGGTTCTGACCAACCTTTTTGCGCCGGCCCCAGCCCCTGCGCCATCAGCTGTTCCTCCCGCGTCTCGCCCGAGCCCTTCACCATCTGCCGGGAGCGTCACGACAGCGCCTCCACCGGCCGTGCGCGCAGCTGCCCCGGCTGCCTCGGTTTCTTCCGCCGAAGTTCAAAAGCTGCGAACTGAAGTTCTCCGGCTCGAGCTGCTCGTAAAGAAACTGCAAGCCGCTCTGGAAGCCGAGAAACAATATTGCGCTGCTCTCGAAGGACACCTCAAAACGCTTCAGGAGTTTTAGCGATTTCGGCAGGTTCGTTCACTCGTCATCACACGGTGACTCGCGTCGCTCGTTTACTCCTGCGTCAAACCGCGATTGCGCGGCTTGACCCCGATTGCCGTGCGCTCTAACCTGTACTCACCTCTCCGAGTCAGGCGGTTCGTGTTCGTCTAGGCGCATCTGTCGGAGGATTTATGGGGCGCCGCAGCGAACAGCGCATCGCCGTTTCACTCCCAGTCACCGTTCGCGGCGTCGATGCGAACGGAAATCCATTCGAGGTCCGCACCGAGACTCACGACATCAGTTTTTCCGGTGCATCCCTGGAAGGCCTGCAGGACGTCGTTACGCCCGGTGCGAAAATCGAGCTCGAAAGTCACGGGCGAAAAGCCTGGTATCGCGTTCGCTGGGTCGGCCGCGATGACAGCACGAGGTCCGGACGCATTGGAATCCACTCGCTTGAACACGGCAGATACATTTGGGGCGTCGCGCCAAAAGGCTGGGAGCCTGACACCTACCAACCGCCCGTTCCGGCCGAGAAGGAGGCGTCGTTCTCAACAGTATCCGCGGCCTTCAGTTCCTGGTCGGGCCCCGAACGCCGCCAGTTTGCAAGACATCCCTGCCGCATCGATGCGCGCGTAAAAGTGGACGACGGTTCCGTGAGCCTGCCTGGAAAGATAGAAGACATTTCGCTCGGCGGCTGCTACGTGGAAATGCTTGCTCCTCTTCCTGCGGAAACGATCGTGAGGATTTCATTCAAGCTGGATAGCGAGGAGCTCGAACCCCGCGGGCGGGTTTGCTCGTCGCAAATCGGCGCCGGAATGGGAATCGAATTCACTTCGCTGAAGCCCGACGAGTTCGAAGCCCTGCGTAAGTTCGCCCCGCCCATGGTGCCGCCCAATAATCCCGCGCCGCACCTGCCGGCTACCTCCTCCGAAGCGCTCGATGCGATTGTGCGGTTGCTCATCCACAAGGGTGTCTTCACTTCCAGAGAATTGACGGATGAGCTCGAGAAGGTCAAAAACCGCCGAATCGTGGTTCCGGTGTGAGCGGCCCGCGGGACTGGGTGCCGCGACTCAATCGAGACCAGCTGTGTGCAGGAACTCCCGCGCTACGTCGGCCACGTCCCGCCCTTCGCCCGCAACCGCGTAATTCATCTTCTGCATTTCCTTATCTGAGATTTTTCCGGCCAGCTCGTCGATCGCATCGCGGACTTCCGGATAGCGGTCGACCACGTCTTTGCGGACGATGGGCACGGCCTCATATGGCGGAAAGTAATGCTTGTCGTCTTGCAAGATCACCAGATCGCGCGCCGCCAGCAAGCCATCGGTCGAATTCCCGGCGACGAAATCAACCTGCTTGTCGAGCAATGCGCGATAGAGCAGCCCGAGGTCCAAGATTCGCGGTGGAGCGGCGAATTGCAGCCCGTAGACGCGCGCGAGGCCGGGATAGCCGTCCGGCCGCTCCATGAATTCGTAGCCAAATCCCGCGCGCCAATGCGGCGCGTACTGCGCCACTTCCGTCAGCGTGCTGATGTGCAGGCGCCGGGCATCTTCGCCGCGAATGACCATCGCAAATGTGTTGTTGAATCCCAGCGAAGGCATCACTTCAAACGCGAACCGCTGCATGTATTCCTGCTTCACTTTGTCAAAGACTGCCGCGGAGTCGCCCTCGATGGGATCGTGAAGGATCGCAGTCAGCGCCGTGCCCGTATATTCCACGTACGTGTCGATTCGGCCTGCGAGAAGCGCCTGATGGCAAATGTAACTTCCTGCAAGATAGAAGCGACGCTCGACACGAAGATGCGTGCGCCGCTCGATGTGTTGTGCGAGGATTTCTCCCAGTAGCGCCTGTTCAGGAAAGTTTTTCGAGCCTACAACGATCGTCTCGCCGCGCTTCGGGCCGCATGCGGCGAGCGCCAATGCCGCCATCAGCAACGCGGCGATGCAGCGGCCCATGCGCACGGACGTCATCCGCGTCTCATCGCGCGGGCCGCAGCGTGCGTTCCATCACGCTAAGCACTGCATCGGCGCCCAAGGCGAGAATCGCGGCGGGTATCGCGCCCGCGAGGATCAATTGATTGTTCACCATCGCCAGGCCGCGAAAGATGAATTCGCCGAGCCCGCCCGCTCCCACCGCCGCAGCGATCGTCGCGATTCCGATCGTCAACACGGTGGCCACGCGCACGCCCGCCAGAATCGTCGAAATCGAAAGGGGTAATTCGACTTGAAACAGAATTTGCCGGGAAGTCATTCCCATGCCGCGCGCTGCCTCTCGCACGGCCGGATCGACGCCCGCGATTCCGGCGGCAGTGTTCCGAATGATTGGCAGCAGTGCGTAAAGAGTGAGCGCAGTAATCGTGAGCCGGTCCGCGCGGTCGCCGAGCCACGGCAGCGGAAGCAAGAATCCTAGCAAAGCCAGGCTTGGTATCGTCTCGGCCACGTTGGCACTGCCTAAGATCGGCTTCGATAGCCAGGGTTTTCGTGCCACGACGATTCCCAGCGGCACACCGATCGCGACGGCCAGCAGCATCGTTGCGCCCACTAGCCAGACGTGCTCGAGCGTCGCTTGCAGGATTTCGCTCGAATGCTGCGAGAAAAATTGCGTAAGATTCATTGTCGCCTCTCAAAATCTTCGAGCTTCCGCAACTGCTCCGAATACGCCGCGGCCACGGGCTCGTTCGAGTGCAGGAACTCTCGGGGCGAGTAGATGCCCTTTAGATCGCCCGCCTCCATCAGCGCGATTCGCGACCCAAGCAGCAGAGCCTCGCTCGTATCGTGCGTCACCATGACGATGGTTTTTTGCAATTGCCGCTGAAGCTCTTGAAACTCAGCCCGAATCTCTGCGCGCGTTAGGGGATCGAGCGCGCCAAAGGGCTCATCCATCAGAAGAATCGGCGGGTTGACCGCCAGCGCGCGCGCTACTCCCACTCGCTGCCGTTGCCCTCCGGAAAGCTCATGCGGGTAGCGCTTCAGAAAAACTTGCGGATCGAGGCCGACGAGCCCTAACAAATCCTGTACGCGAGTGCGAATCTGCAGGTCGGGCCAGCCCGCAAGCCGCGGGACGAGCGCAATGTTCTTCTCCACCGTGTAATGCGGAAAGAGCCCGGTCTCTTGGATTACGTAGCCAACATGCCGCCGCAGCGCGACCGCGTCCCAATCCAGCGTCCGCCGGCCTTCGATCAGGACTTCGCCTTCCGTCGGATCTACAAGCCGGTTGATCAAGCGCAGCGCCGTCGTCTTCCCTGCGCCGCTTCGGCCCAGCAGAACGAGAGTCTCGCCACGCTGCACGATGAAACTGATGTTGCTCAGCAATTGCTGGCCATCGGGAAGGCGATAGCCCGCGCCGCGAAACTCAATGATCGCTTCGGCATTCAAGGCAGAAGTCGTGAGGCCGCTCATTTACTTGCGCCTTTCTTGAGAAATCGCGCGATCTCGCGCAGCACGCCCACGAGCATTGATTCCGTTAGCTTCCCCGTGAATGTGTTTTGCTGGCTCGGGTGGTACGACACGAACAGGCGCGGCAAATTCGCGCCGAGGTTGTAGGTCGCACCGTGACGAAAAGCGAGCGCCGAGCCGCGCGGTAGCATGCCTCGTTCTTTGAGCAGCGCCAAGTACGCGCGCATCGCGATTCCGCCCAGAGCCAGCACAGCGCGCGGGCGCAGAAGTTCGAGTTCCCGCTCGAAGTAGGGACGGCAGTTGGCGAGTTCCGATGGCAACGGCTTGTTTGCCGGTGGCGCACACCGAAGCGTGGCCGTGATGTACGCATCCTCCAGCCGCAATCCATCGTCGCGGCTTACCGATCTTGGTTGGTTGGCAAATCCCGCGCTGTACAGCGCCTTGTAGAGAAAATCGCCTGACCGATCGCCCGTGAACATCCGCCCGGTGCGATTCGCTCCGTGCGCCGCCGGAGCAAGCCCGAGAATGAGCAGCCGCGCGCGCGGATCGCCAAAGCCTGGCACCGGTCTGCCCCAGTAATACCATTCGCGGTAGGCGCGGCGCTTCTCTCGCGCGATTTTCTCGCGATGTCGCACCAGTCGCGGACACCTCCGGCAATCGACGATTTCTTTGTTTATCTGCTCGAGCGTCGCGGCCATGGCGTAGGGAGACGCTATCACGAATTCTTCGCTCCCTTGCAGGCGTCATAGTATTTGCGGGTCCGGTTCGTCGCGCGGAGTCCACAGGACTCTCCGCTTGCACTTCGACTTGAATGCTCTAACATGGGCGCGTGAACGCGATGATGCTGTATAGGCATAAAGGGACGATGGACCGGGCCACGATCTGGCCCGGTGCCAGGCAGTCTTCGGCGTTTCTAATCGCCAAAGCTTGCCAAGTAGTTTTCGTGCTATGTCATTCAAAACAAAGGGTCGGGCTTCGGCTTAATCGCCAAATTTCTCGGATCTCTCAAATTGCGCTCCCGTGAATAATTCAGCCGAAAAAATCGTCATCGCCGAAGCCGATCCGGCCAGCCGCGCGACGTTCCTTGCGGCGTTACGCGATGCTGGTTACAACGCCTCGGCATTCGCCTCGGCACACGAAGCCCTCGGCGCCATCCGGCAGACGAGCGCGGATCTCCTGCTGCTCGATGCAAGCCCGTCCGATGCGGGCGCGCTCGGCGCGCATGAGGCGATTGCCGAGATTCGCGGTTCTACGGCCACCGAGCGCGTCCGCGTGATTCTCCTCGTAGGCCCGGACGCGAAAGAACGCACCGCCGCACTCGACCTCGGCTCCGACGACGCGATCTCGCACCCCTGGGACCCCGCCGAACTTGTCGCCCGTGTGCGAACTCAATTGCGTGCGCGCCGCGCCGATCGCCTCTTGCTCCAAAAAGTGGAAATCGCAGAAGAAGGCCAGAAGATCGCGCACACGGCGTTCGATGCTCTCGCCGTCACCGAAAAGATGACGAAGGACGCGTTCACGCTCGACCGGCGTCTCAAAATCGGCTTTGGCGCTGTGTTTGCCATCGCGATCGTCATGGCTGCAATCTACTTCCTTTTCGCTCGCACCTCGCAAGTCGACCTGCAGCGGACCACCGCCGTCATCGCGCGCCTCGAACGCGGCATCGTGCATCAGAATGACTTGATGACGCAGGCGCGCAAGCTGCGCGAATCGCAAGCCTCAGCGCCACTACCACCTGCTCTCGAACCGATCCCCGGGAAGAGCGTGGCTTCAGGAAGCTCTGCGAGCGCGATCATCAGCGAAGACGTGAAGAGCGTTTGCCTTCTGCACGTCTCGGTCGCGTTTCGCAATCTTCAAACGGGTCAGCGGCTGCGCTACGCAGGACTCAATCCACAAGGCGAACCGCTGCAGGATAGCGAAGGTAATCCTGTGCTGACCCTTTCCGGAAACGGACCCGAAGTGAAGCTCGACGTATTCGGCACAGGCTTCCCCGTGAACGCCGATGGACAGATCATCACGAACCACCACGTCGCCGAACCTTGGTGGAAAAACGACGAAATCAGCGACATCACGAGCCAGGGATTTCAGGCGGAAATTTCCTCCATTCACGCCTATTTCCCGGGCGATCCGCGTGCCTTTACTGCCGAGATCGGCGAGATTTCGAAGGACGTGGACCTCGCTACGATGCGCGTTCAATGGAAAGATCTGAAGCGCGCCATCCTTTCGATCGACTCGAGCAAGGCTGCGGCAGTTCCGGGTGAGCCGATCGTCCTGATGGGCTACGCCACTGGACTCGCCGCGATCCTCGCGCGCACGGACGAGGACACGGCGCTGCAAATCGTGAAGCAAAGCAGCGGCGATCCCTCTCAAATTCTTGGCGAGCTGGCGCGTCGCGATTTGATTCACCCGCTGATCACGCAGGGTCATATCGGAGATGTTCTGCCGGACAAGATTGTGTTTGACGCGCAGACCACTTCTGGCGGATCCGGCGGGCCTCTTTTCAATCAGCAAGGAAAGGTGATTGGCGTTACCTACGCCGTTTTGCAGGGGTTCGGCGGCTCGAACTTTGGCATTCCCATCCGATTTTCCGAGCCGCTGCTAGCAGCTGGCACGGCGCACGCGTCAAATTGACACTCCCTTGCCACGCGGATAGCATGGTGTGAGCCACTCGTCCCCCGCTTATGAATGGCAATTCACACGATCGGAACATCCTCGATCGAATTGTCGAGGCGCGGCGCGAATCGATCGCGCACAGGAAACGTGTGCTGCCTGAAGTGGCGCTGAAGATCGCGACGCAGAAAGTCGATCCGCCACGCGATTTCGCCGGCGCTCTCTCTCGCGACGGTTTCAACATCATCGCAGAACTCAAGAAAGCCTCTCCTTCGCGCGGCGTGATTCGCGCCGATTACTCGCCCGCCTCGCTGGCACAAAGCCTTGAAGCTGCAGGCGCGGCAGCGCTTTCTGTCCTCACGGAAGAGGATTTTTTCTCGGGCTCTCTCGCGGATCTGAAAGCTGCACGGAGAGCTGTGCAGATCCCGATTCTGCGCAAGGATTTCATTATCGATCCGTGGCAGGTGTGGGAGGCACGCGCGGCGGGCGCTGACTCGTTTCTGCTGATCACGGCGATTCTGACGGACGATCTCTTGCGGGAGCTTTTGGAATTGGGCCGCTCGCTTCACATGGAACCGCTCGTGGAGGTGCACTCGCGCGACGAGGTGGACCGCGCGATCGCAGCCGGTTCGCGCATCATCGGTGTGAACAATCGCGACCTGCGAAATCTCGACGTACGCCTTGAAACTTCGCTCGACCTGATTGAGGCGATTCCGGAGGGCTGCGTCACGGTCAGCGAATCCGGGCTTCGCACCCACGACGACCTGGTTCGGCTGCGCGGGGCCGGATTCGACGCATTCCTGATCGGCGAGCATCTGATGAAAGAAGCCGACCCGTGCGTGCCACTGCGCGAGTTACTGGGACCAGTTGGCGCTGAGCGGACAACCGGCGCAGCCGACTGAGCGCGATCGAGATGGCGAAGGTCAAAGTGAAAATTTGCGGCATCACGAACTGGGCAGACGCGAAACAGGCGGTTGACGCCGGCGCGGATTTTCTCGGATTCAATTTTTACGCGAAAAGCCCGCGCCATATTCGGCCGTCCAAGGCGCGGCAGATCGTCCGCAAGTTGCCGAAGCGGATTTCCGCTGTCGGCGTTTTCGTGAATGAAGACGAGGAAAAAATGCGCGAGACGGCCCGCACGGTCGGACTGGCCGCGCTGCAATTGCACGGAGACGAAACGCCCGCCGAAGTCGCGCGGCTCCGGCGCACGCTTCCAGTCGTCAAGGCTGTGCGGGCGGGCAGGTCGTTTCGGCCCGCGCAGCTTGCGAAATTCAAACGAGCGTCGGCGATTCTGCTCGACGGTTTCGACAAACGCCGGCGAGGCGGAACGGGCAAAATCTTCGATTGGAATGTGGCGCGGCGCGCAAGACCGTACGGCCGGATTTTTCTCGCCGGCGGGCTGACGCCTGAGAATATTGGCGAAGCCATTCGCACTGCGCGGCCCTATGCGGTGGACGTTTGCAGCGGCGTCGAGGCCAGGCCCGGAAAAAAAGATCCGAGGCGCGTCCGAGCGCTGATGGACGCGGTTCGAGCTGCTCGAAAGAACGGGGCGAAGCGATGAGCTACGTGATAAACGTTGTCCGCGAAGACGGGCGCTACGGTCCGTATGGCGGCCGCTACGTTCCCGAGACGCTGATGGCTCCGCTGGAAGAGCTGGAGAAGGCTTATCAGGAAGCGCGCTCGGACCGCCTGTTTCAGGCAGAGCTCTCGACACTGCTTCGCGATTTCGCCGGCCGGCCGACGCCCCTACAATTCGCCTCCCGTCTGACCGAACGCCTCGGCGGCGCGCGCATTTACATCAAGCGCGAAGATTTGCTCCACACGGGCGCGCACAAGATCAACAACTGCCTCGGCCAGGGTCTGCTCGCCGCCCGCATGGGCAAGAAGCGCGTGATCGCGGAGACAGGCGCGGGTCAGCATGGCGTGGCGACGGCGAGTGTGGCGGCGCGGCTCGGTCTTTCATGCACGGTCTATATGGGCACGGAAGACATGGAGCGGCAGCGCCTGAATGTTTTCCGGATGCGCCTTCTTGGCTCGGAAGTGATCGGCGTCGATGCCGGCAGCCGCACGCTGAAGGACGCGATCAACGAAGCGATGCGCGACTGGGTGACGAATGTCCGCGATTCGCACTATCTGCTCGGGTCCGTTCTCGGCGCGCATCCCTATCCGATGATCGTGCGCGATTTTCAAAAGATCATCGGCGAGGAGGCACGTGAACAGATCCTGCGCGCCGAGAAGCGCCTGCCCGATCACTTGTTTGCATGCGTCGGCGGCGGCTCAAATTCCATCGGACTCTTCCACGCATTTCTCAAGGACGCCGATGTGAAAATGGTCGGAGTCGAAGCCGGAGGCCGCGGCAAGGGACTCGGCGAACACGCCGCTAGGCTTGCGGCTACGCGCGGTTTCAGTGGCGCGCGCCCCGGCGTTCTGCAAGGCACGTACACTTACGTGCTGCAGACGACAGATGGCCAGATCGCTACGACTCATTCGATTTCTGCCGGGCTCGACTATCCAGCTGTGGGCCCGGAACACGCGTGGCTTGCCGACCAGCATCGCGCCGAGTACACGGCAGTGCCCGACGATGAAGCCATCGAAGCGGCGCGCACGCTTGCACGCACCGAAGGGATTATTCCCGCGCTCGAGTCGGCGCATGCCGTGGCGGAATTGATTCGCCGAGCGCCGAAAATGCGGAAAGACGAAATCGTCATCCTTAATCTTTCCGGCCGCGGCGACAAGGACATGGAAACTCTTTCCCGATATGTCTGAAGCCGTGCCCACCAAGTCATCTGCTGCGCCTGAACCAAGTGCGCGCTCTGCCGGAAGAATTGCCAGGCAGTTTCGCAAATTGGCCGACGCCGGCGAGTTGGGACTGGTCGCGTACATCACGGCGGGCGATCCCTCGCTCGATGCCAGTGAAAAAATCGTTCTAGCCGCCGCTGAAGCGGGCGCGGATGTGATCGAACTGGGCGTGCCATTCAGCGATCCTGTTGCGGATGGCCCCACAATCCAGCGCGCGAGTGAGCGCGCGCTTCGCAGCCGCACGACGCTCGTGGGCGTAATCGAATTGGTACGCCGGCTACGCGCGCGAACCGAAGTGCCCTTTGTGCTTTTCAGCTATTTCAATCCGATCTTGCAGATGGGCCTTGAAAAATTCGCCGAGGCCGCTGCCGCAGCCGGCGCCGACGGCGTGCTTGTGACGGATTTGACTCCGGAAGAGGCCGACGAGTATCGATCGGTAATGCACAAGCGCGGCCTTGACACGATTTTTCTGGCAGCGCCGACATCGACCGACGCGCGCCTCGCGAAAATTGCCGAGTTCACGAGCGGCTTCCTCTATTTGATTTCGCGCACGGGCGTGACGGGCGCACGGGAAACTCTGCCCGAGGATCTGCCAACGCTCGCCCGGCGCGCGCGACAGTTCACAAAGCTCCCACTAGCTGTTGGTTTCGGAATCTCACAGCCTGCACACGTATCGATCTTAGGCGGTATCGCGGATGCGGCTGTGGTCGGGTCGGCGCTCGTGGCGGAAATCGAAAAGGCGGCGACGCCGGAGGCCGCGGCAGTAGCGGTAGCCGATCGCATCCGAATTCTCAAGCGGGCCGCGCGCGAAGGCATCAGCCGCAGGAGTGCGAACCCCGAATCACCTGCCGCCAGCCACTGAAAACCCCTGAAAAACTGTAGTAAACTTCCGCATTCCTGCCGTCGCAATCCTGACTGAGGAGAGATGGATAAACGCGTTGCCAACGCCGAAGCCGTCATTGGCCGCATCAAAGACGGCGCGACGATTTTGGTAGGCGGGTTTGGATGCTGCGGAGTTCCGGAAAACCTGATCGGTGCGCTGATCCGCCAGCGGACGAAGAATCTCACGATCGTCTCAAACAACCCCGGAATCGAGGGTTTCGGCGTCGGGGCGCTGATCGAGAACGGTCTCGTGCGGAGGTTGATCGGGAGCTACGTCGGCGGCAACAGGACTTTCGAAAAACTCGCGTTGGCCGGCGAAATCGAGATGGAGCTGAACCCTCAGGGCACTTTGGCAGAAAGAATGCGCGCCGCCGGTGCCGGAATTCCTGCGTTTTTCACGCCGACCGGTTATGGAACGATGGTCGCTGAAGGCAAGGAAGTGCGCGAATTCAACGGGCGGCCGCATATTTTGGTTCCAGCGCTGCGCGGCGACTTTGCATTCGTGAAAGCGTGGAAGGGCGATCGTTGGGGCAATCTCGTCTATCGAAAGACGGCGCGAAATTTTAATGCGGTGGTCGCGACGGCGGCGGATTACGTGATTGGCGAGGTCGAAGAAATAGTCGATCTCGGAAGGCTCGATCCGGACAGCGTGCACACGCCGGGCATTTTCGTCGATGCGATATTTCGGGGCGCGAAATACTTGAAACCGATGGAACCCGGCCCCAAGAGGAAGAGGTAGGGAGCGATGCCGGCGGGAATGGACAATCGCGAATTCATTGCGCGCCGCGTCGCGCAAGAAATGCGCGACGGGTACTACGTGAATTTGGGAATCGGAATTCCGACACTTGTTCCGAATTATCTGCCGCCGGGCATCGACGTGATCATGCAGTCTGAAAACGGAATGCTAGGCGTGGGACCATATCCCTACGAGGGTGAAGAGGACGCCGATTTGATCAACGCGGGCAAAGAGCCGGTGACGGAAATCCCCGGTTCGGCGTATTTTTCGAGCGCCGAATCGTTCGCGATGATTCGCGGCGGGCACATCGACGCGAGCGTGCTGGGCGCGCTGCAAGTCGATGAAAAGGGTTCGCTCGCGAACTGGGCCGTGCCCGGGAAAATGCTCAAGGGCATGGGCGGCGCGATGGACCTCGTCGCGGGGACGAAGCGCGTGATCATCGCGATGGAGCACACGACTAAAGAGGGCGACGCGAAGATCGTGAAAAAATGCACGCTGCCGCTCACCGGTGTCGAAGTCGTGGACCTGATTGTGACCGAGCTTGCCGTAATCGAAGTGACGCCGCAGGGGCTATTGTTGCGCGAAGTTGCACCGGGGACGACGCCGGAAGCGGTGCAGAAAGTGACGGAGCCGAAACTGCTCGTGGCGTCCGATTTGAAAACAATTTCCGTGATGCCCGAGACCGTTCGGCGATAGTATTCACGCACCCTGCGCGAGCGTCTGCGAATCGCGCGGAAAGCTCGAGTTCGGATTTCGTCCAGGAGCAACAATGGAGGCGCGGTCTATTGTGGTAGTGAGCCTGCATAGCCCGAAAGAGAGGCTGTGGGGCGAGCTGATCGATATTTCCAGCGCCGGCGTGACGATGCGCGGCATCGATCTGGGCTCGTTCGACGATTTCGTAAGCCAAGTGCTGCATCCAGAAGGCGATCGCATCGGATTGCCAACGCTGTTTTTTCCGATGGTGCGAATCGAGCGGATTGCACTCGATGAGGCGCGCGGCTCGATCCCTTCGCTTGCCGAAATGTTTGAAAAAAAGGTGGGCCGTTCGCTGCCGGACTACCTTGCGCAGTTTGCCTGAGCGGCTGCTTGCCGCTGGCCGATACGTAACGACATGAACAGCCGGATTTTTACCGTTCCGAACCAACTGACCTTCCTGCGGCTGGTCTTCCTGCCGTTTTTCATAATCGCAATCGAGTACGACCGATACGGCGCGGCTCTCGCGATCTTGGTTGTGTCGGGCCTCACGGACAGTCTGGACGGATGGCTCGCGCGCGGTCTGGATCAGAAGTCAGCGCTCGGTGCATATCTCGATCCGATCGCGGACAAACTGATGCTCTCCTCTTCCTACTTCGTGCTGGCGCACAAGGCGAAAATCGGGTGGTGGCTCACGATTCTGGTGCTTAGCCGAGACGTATTGTTGCTGGCCGCGGCTGCCGTGATCTTGATTACTGTGGGTTACCGGCCGTTCCCGCCGAGCATCTGGGGGAAAACCACTACGTTTTTCGAGATTCTCCTGATTGTCATTGTGCTATTGCTGGCAGTGACGGGGCGCGAAGAGCTGGCGATTGCGAAGGAAGTGTGCGGATTCGTCGTCGCGGCGTTTGTGCTGATTTCAGGGGTACACTATTCGATCGTCGTGTCGCGTAGACTGCAGGCAGGACACTAGTCGGATTACACTACAGCAGGCGCAGTGCTGTTAGCGCCGCCATTGCAAAACTGACGGCGATTGCAAGCGCAGCGACCCACCCCAGAACTTGTGCGGTTCTGCGCTCTTGCACCGTAGCCGGGGGCCTGTCCACCAAGATCTTTCCGAGAATGAAACCGGTAACAAGTCCTCCGATGTGGGCAGAGTTGTCAACTCCTGGGACGACGAATCCCCAGATCGCTAGATAGATCAGCCACCGTATGAGCGAGCTACGCAGCATGCGCATGCCGATGCTCTGCCGGTCGGTTGTGAGCGCAAGCAGAACGCCGACGAGGCCAACGATCGCTCCCGATCCGCCGACGCTGAAATGCCAAAGCCCGCTGCTCAAGACGAACCCACCGACGCCGCATCCGACGTAAATGAAGAGGAAACGTGCGGAGCCGTATAGCTCTTCGATCTGCGGGCCGATGTCCATCAACACCCACATGTTAAAGACGATGTGCAGCACGCTGCCATGGAGAAATATGGCCGTCACGAGACGCCACGGTTCCACGATATTCACCGGGTACGGCAGTGAGGCGCCCAGGCGTTGAAGCACATCACCGTTGACAGCGCCGAGACCCAGAAGCCCTAGAACTCCGCCGCCGACCGGCAGGGACCCGCTCATGCGGATCGTGACGAGTAGACTGACGACATAGATGAGTACACTGAAGCCGAGGATCGCGTACGTTGCCGGAGACGTCGCGGGCATCAGGCGGCTGAGCGATTTGCTTGCGGCGGCGAGCGAAAAGGTCAGACTAGCGCCGCACTGATGGCAGCGCGTTGCAGTGGCACCGACAAGCGTCCCGCACGAGGGGCACAGCTTGGGTCGCGGCGCATCTTTTTCGCCCATGAAGGCACGGCTGGTCTTCCTACGGATCTGATCGAATCGCCAGCGCAGGCGGGGCGAGAGTGACAATCGGGCTCGTTTCCTTGCGAGAATGTAAACGCGTTCCTATAATACCGAACTTGAGTACAAACAAGTGAGTCAGGACATTCCTTGAGGCTTCGCCGCTGGCCCGCCGTTTCCCTGGCAAACTTATTCAGACGATTTAGGGTCATCCGAAATACATCTGCGCTGCGCCTGGCGCTATCGTTCGCGATGGCACCTATCGTTGTGAGCTGCGGGCACAGGACCTACTCGCCGCAGCCTCCGGTCGCAGCGCCACCCGAACAGCCGGCTCCATCGCCGGGAGCACCTGCACCCGCGCCAAACGTTCCTTCTCCACCGTCCGGTCCGCCGCCTGCAGTCGAGCGGCAACCTGCCATTCCCGGCCAATTTGTGGAGGAAGGTGTGGCCTCTTGGTATGGGATACCGTTTGACGGCCATCGGACGTCGAACGGCGAAATCTACGATATGCACCAGTTCACCGCGGCGCACCGTACGCTGCCTTTCGGCGCTGTCGTGCGTGTGACAAATTTGCGCAATGGAAAGCGAACCGAAGTCCGAATCAATGATCGCGGGCCATTTGTCGCAAACCGCGTGATCGATCTTTCGCTTTCGGCGGCACAGGCGATCGACATGATTGGCACCGGTACGGCGCCTGTGAGGCTGGAGATGATTTCCGGATCGAATCCGCTGGTGGGTTTCTTCGGCGTGCAAGTCGGTGCGTTTCAGCAGCAGGATAACGCCCAGCGGCTTCAGGCGCGGCTTGCGGCGAGCTATTCTCCGGTGAACATCGTGCTGTACGATTCGCCGAACGGGCTGTTCTATCGCGTGCGCGTCGGTCGGCTTCCGACGGAGGCAGCTGCACGACAACTCGCCGATCAGTTGCGAGCCAATGAACAGCTCACGACATTTGTTGTACGGCTTGACGACTAATCCAAATGCGATTTGGGAATGACGTTCGAACTGTCCGACATTTTGCGCATACTTGGCGCATCAACTTTTCCCGCTGTCTGCTCTTGGCAGCGGTTCTCGCCGGTGCACTTGCACTGACACAGACGTTTGGCGCAAAAGGCCAGAGTGCTCTCGACGCTTCAGGTGTGACGATTGTGCTTCCGCCGAGAGTGATGGCCGGGCATCCCGCGACGCTTGCAGTTCTAGGGGCGGACGGAAAGCTCGTTAGCGGAGTCAATGTCGACGTTGGCAACGGTCAAATCGTGACAACCGACAGGACCGGTCGCGCATTGTTCGACGTGCCCACAACGGGCGACTACGTCTTGGCGAGAAGCTCCAACGCGTCGGCAGCAGCGCTGGTCGATCCGGCGACCGGTGCGAGCGAGCCCAATGCGGCAGTGTTGCCTCCGTTCGTCTCGATTCATGATCGGTTTTGGATTTGCGCTGCAAGTCTTCGTGGTGATGCGGATTCGAATGAAGTGAAGATTAACGGCCGATTGGCGCTTGTAATGGCGGCATCGCCGATATGCCTTGTTGCGCTTCCGCCGCTGGACGCGAAGCCGGGTCCGGCAACGCTCTCGATCGAGGCACCCGGAGTGCGATTAAGCGCCGCGACGGTTTTTGTATCGCTCGAATTCGAGCCGCCGAAGCCTGCGCTAAAGCCCAACGAGAAGGGCCAGCTCAAACTCACCGTGCAGGGCACCGATAGGAAATTGCGGGTCGTCGTGCAAAACGGAGCGCCAGACGTGCTCAGGTTCTCGCGCGGTGACGTACAGCAGCTCGCAACCAGCGGCGGCTCGTCGAATTTTGCGGCGGTTCAAGTACAGGCGATCGCTTCAGGTAATTTCTCCTTCACGGCTCGCCTTGCGCGAGTTCCAGATTCGTCGACCGCCGAGCGGTACTTGCGCGCGGCCGCAGCGCTGGCTCCGAACGATTTGCGGCGCGAAATATCCAAATTGGCCAGGCGGCTCGAGCGGCATCCGCGAGATGCGGAGAAACTGCGGGCTGATCTGGATCGCCTCACGCCTGGCCAAGGTGTGGGCGACTTTCGGGCGCTGCTAGATGCCGCTCGCGCCACTCTTTGAGTTGCCCGCGAAGGATCGGAGTTGCTATTTCCCCGTTGCGGATTCGAGTGCTTTCACCGTTGCCTCGGGAAGTGCACCCTGCGACATTTGTTCGAGCGAGTTTCGAGCGCGGGTGAGCTTGCTATCGGCGTCTTCGTAGCTCTGTTGCGCGTGGCGGAGATGCGTGCCGAGCTTGTCGTAGACATCGGCGAAGGACTCGAGCTGCTTCTGCAGGCCGGCGAGGCCCGCAAAAAGATGACGTGCGTTCTCTTCGATCTGCTGGCCGCGGAGGCTGATTGCGATGGCACTAAGGCAGGCGTAAAACGTGTTGGGTGAAACGGGGAAGACCCGCTTGCTGCGACAGTATTCGTCGAGCCGGCCGTACTTTGAATCGTCCGTCATCAATAGCTCGTAGTAGACACCTTCCGACGGCACAAACATGAGCGCGTAGTCGAACGTGTGTTCGTCCGGGAGGATGTACTTTTCGGCGATCGAATCGGCGTGCTTGCGGACGGCCTGCGAAAAGTCGCGGCGCGCATCTTCGCCAGCCTCCAGGAGACGCCGATAGGATTCGAGCGGAAATTTCGAGTCGACCGAAAGGATGTGATCCGAGCTGCGGACGATCGCGTCGACGACCGCGCCAGTCGAAGCGAAGCGATACTGAATCGCGTAGGCGCTCTGCGGCAATGCGTCTTCCAGAATTCGCTCCAGCGTGACTTCACCGAGCGAGCCTCGAGTTTTCGCTCCGCCGAGCACGGACTGAAGAGTGTGCGTCGCCTTGGTGAGATCCTGGCTCGTCTGGTAAACCTCGCCGATTCTCTGCTGCATCTGCAGCAACATGTTCGTCGAGGATTGAAGTTGCTGCGCGACATCGCGTTGCGCCTGGGTCGCGAGATTGCCGGTGTTCGCGACGCCTGTTTGAAGCTCCTGTCGAACCTGCCCGAGCTGCTGTGTCACGGACTGCATCAAATGATTGATCTGCGCGGCCATGTTTTGTGTCTGGGCCGCGAGCGAGGCCTGCATTTCCTGGCGAACAGCAGTCAAATCGGCCGCCGAGCGCCGGCTCACAGACCACATGACGATCGCGACCGCCGAAATCGCAAGCGCGATGGCCGCGATCCAGATGATTGGAGTCATCAGAGACTACCTCTCAAGAAGGCCGTCAATGCTGCCTGTTTCAACCACTTTAGCGCGAACGGCTCTCGCGGTGAAGCGGCCTGGGAGTGCTGAAACGATTTCTGAGTTTCGCTATACTGTATGACCTTGGCGCGGTACCCAAGTGGGAAGGGAGAGGTCTGCAAAACCTTCATTCGTGGGTTCGATTCCCACCCGCGCCTCCATCGTAATCGCCTGTGTTTTGTTTCAGTTGGCGTGCTCAGTTTCTTTCGTGTACCCGCGGTGTACCCTTCGTCTCGAGAAGCACGATTGGATCGCGCGCCCAAGCCCGCTTGCATGTCCTGTAACGGCGCTATTCGCGAGCTATAACCTTCCCGTGACTGAGAGCGTGTTCCAAAGTGACGGCGTCCGGCACTGGGACGACCGAGAGACGTTGAAGCTACTCTCCCGCACTGACGATGCGCCCACGGCATTCGCCGAAACCGATCGTGACGCACCCGTCGCGGTTGGCGCGCGCTTTGAAAATTACTTCGTCACCGTCCTCCAGATACCGACGGCTTTCGCCATTCGGCAGTCGAAGCGGTTCCAAATGTTCCAACAAGCAAGCCCTACCTTCGTCCCTTGGACCCGAGACGGTGCCGCTGCCCAGGAGGTCGCCGGCCTGCAGGTTGCAGCCGTTGCTCGTGTGGTGTGCGATCATTTGGGCGAAGCTCCAGTACGCATACTTGAAATTCGTCGAGACGATGCGAACAGGGGATTCGCGCGATTCACGCATGCGCGGCGTTGAGAGACACACTTCCAAGTCGATGTCGATTCCGCCCTCCGCGCGATCGGTTTCCGAGTCGAGATACGCGAACGACGCGGGAAAATCGGGTTGCGACGGGCGAAAAATTGGAGTTCGAAATGGCGCGAGTGCTTCCGGGCTTACGATCCAGGGAGAAATCGTAGTGGACAAGCTCTTGCTAAGAAAGGGTCCCAGCATGCTCTCCCAGAATTGAACATCCCGCGCCGACCAGTCGTTGAGCAAGCAGTAGCCGAAGATGTGCGATGGCGCGGAGTCGATCCGAATCGGTGTCCCGAGTGGGTTGCCAGTCGAAACGAACGCGCCAACCTCGAGCTCGAAGTCGAGCGCTCTCGAAGGGCCGAAAACGACGATTCCCTCGGAGTCCTTGAATTGGCCACGGGGACGTCGAATTTCTTCTCCACTGATCCTGACCGAACTGGCTCGGCCGTGGTATGCGACAGGCATGTAGCAAAGCGCGGGCGCCAAAGGCGAATCCAATGGCTTTCGCACAGCTCTCTGAGCATGAAAGGTAGAACATACGAAATCCGTGAAGTTGCCGATCTTCGCGGGAAGCAACATTTCCACTGAAGACATTGGAACGAGCAATCGATCCGCATGCGATTCAACTCGAGCTCGTTCTGGACCGTCGACCCGCAGCAGATCGGACAACCGCGCGCGCAGAATCGAGGCGGGACGCGGTCCTAGGGCCATCAGCGCGTTGAGAGTATCTCCCTCTGCGGCTCGAGCTGCGGTAGCAGCTTCGCCTGCGAAAAAGCCCAAATCGAGAGCCGCTGCGAGATCGAAAATGCGATCTCCAATGCCCACACCGGCTCTCGCGGTCCCGCCTTCCCGGAAGATTCCGAGCGGAAGATTTTGAATAGGGAAGTCAGTATCGGGTTGATTCGCCGATTGCACCCAACTCCTGCGCGATGGATCGTGCGTTTCGTTCAACTTCATCGACCGACCCTCTTCTGACCCTAAGGTGCGAAAAGAAAAAAGCTTGAACTCTCTCAGCCTGCATTGCGAAACGAGGCACTGGCCTTGCGCTGGTTGTGATAGCGGGCCATACCGCCGAAGAGAACGGGCACCGGTAGACGATCCGTTTCGCCAGTGAATTCCCGATAACACGCATACACGTTTGCGACGATCCGTTCCGGATCTGTCCAATCGGCGAAAGCATCTAGCGCGATGTCGCTGGCGGCCTGTTCATAGTCCATACCAGCGTCGAAACGCTTCCCAGATTCATCTCGCACATATTCGAGGTAACGCTTTAGTGCGCGGACGCCGGACTTGTCTGTAATCGGGCCATGACCCGGAACGACAGTCTCTACGCCCCAGTCAAGGATTGTGTCGCAAGCTCGAATCCAGTTGCCAACGGGCCCGGCCCAGATCACAGGATGACCGCCAGCAAACAGTATGTCGCCCGTGAAAACGGTTCGGTCCGCAGGAACGTATACGACCACGTCACCGCACGTGTGTGCTGGGCCTAGCTCCAGGAGGCGCACTTCCTTGCCGCCGACATACAAAGTTAGCTTGCGGTCGAACGTGCGAGATGGAAAAACGGTCTTGATGTCGCTGAAATCGAAGCGACTCCCAAGAACTTCCTGAAAGAATGCGCCGGCTTCTCCAGTCATCGGATATCGCGGCGCTGAGCTTTGTTCTTTCATCTCCTCTAAGCACGCCGTAGAAGAGATGATTTGTGCGCCTGAGACGAGCTGGTTTCCGTTTGTGTGATCCGGATTCGAGTGAGTATTCACAAGCGTCCCGATTTGCGCAGCGGCCGGCACAGCAGCCCGCATTCGGTCGAGCATTTCGCGCGTCAACTTGAGGTCCATGAGCGTGTCGACAAGAAGTGTCTGGCCACCGTCGACGATCAGTCCTGAGTTGCTGTATCCCCAGGTGCCGTCCGGCTGGAGATAGGCGTAGCAGCCGTTGCCGAGATCATGGAGTCCCTTCGTGTATCGCCACTTCCCCATAGTTGCCTTTCAGTTCCAATCAAGCGGTGGAACTCGCGGCGCAGAACCGGCGCCGCTACTTCTTGGCCGCCCCTACCTGCATAGCTGGCTCCTGGGAGGCCCCGGCATAGACCTGGAGCAAGGAGTGGACAACTTCTGGCGTCCTGCATCGAGCGATGCCGCATTCCGTCGCAATGCCGAAATCAGACACATGCTTGGCTGCGGTTGCGATTCGTTTCTTCGTCGCTTCAATTCCATCGCCATGAACCACACCGAGATAAAGTTCCGTGCCCGGCGAGAGGCGAAGTTTGCTGAGAGGCTCAAAGTAGGGATCATCCGTTCGGTTGATTGGAACCGGCATGTGAATGTACGTAATGAGCCTCGTCGCAGCAGCCGTCAATGCGTTCGCGACTTCAACCAGCTTCGCAGCGTCCAGCGGCTCGATAAAGTGTTTTGCGTCCCAGTCGCCGTAGCACAGATGGAATCCCAGTTCGACATCGTTTGGGATCGCCGCGATGAGGCGCTTCATTCGCTGCATGACATCGGCTGGCAAATCCGCAAAGGGATTGTGCATGTACGTCAGACGCCCGTCCCACAACACCATCTCGATGCAAACGTCCCACTGAATGCACAGATCGCTGTGGGGAAGGGCACGACAGATTGCCTCTACTTCCCTCAGCATTGCCTTTTCATATGCGCTCTCGATGATCGCCTCGTCCTTCGGAGAGCAAAATGGATAGATCACTGCGAACGGCGTCGGTAGCGAGACCTGAAACCTCACGTTCGGCGGAAGTTCGCCACGCCTCCTCGCCGTCAGAAAATCCTGGTAGGAGGCACGCGCTTCCCGCGCGTACCCCAATTCCCCAAAACTCACTTCCGATGGTTTGACATCATCCACTAGTGACAACGGCAAGAAGCCCGTCGTCTGGTTCGGCGCATGGGGATCTGCTTTAAGGAAGGGCTGCGCCCGCAGCAACGGATATTGCCAACTGATCCAGAGTCGCCGTCCCCCTGGCTCGCCGTCCGGGACGCGCCGGAGCCGGTTGCCCAGCGCAGATCCGAGCGTTCGGAAAACCTCTTCGACGCTATCCAACGC